>Ga0155812_101_pt7 | contig 20584 bp, 23 predicted proteins | sample RifCSPlowO2_01_FD_107466 | JGI IMG/M metagenome (GOLD analysis project Ga0155812, IMG submission 107466) | Candidatus Levybacteria bacterium RIFCSPLOWO2_01_FULL_39_10 | reverse complement strand
CGGAAAAACTTCCCCAAATAAGAGGGGTAAGAAATCTTAAGGGGCTTGCTAGTTTTGACGCAAACGGAATATATCCAAACCAGGATTTAATTATTTTTCTATTTTTAAAATGTTCATATGCAGTAGAATTTTTGTCAACAAATGCAGTATAAATCGGAGCGTTTGGATATGCCTCACAAAGCGCCTCAAGCACTCTTTCCGCTCCCCCATACTCTTTGATGTAATCATGGACTATTGCAACCTTCATAGAACAATTTTCAATTTATAATTTTCAATTTTCATTGAATGTTTCAATATTCTAATTTTTAAACATTTAGATTTCATTTTAAATTTAAAATTTCAAATTGAAAATTCATAGTAAGTTTAGCTGGTCCTTTAATTCCTTTTGTTTTTTTCCCTCCGGGCCAGAGGCCCTCTGGGCCGGTGGCTCTTTTTGTTTTTTATCCAGTTTAAATCTATCTATCAAACTATTGAAATTTAAATCCTGAAACTCCTTAAGCAAAGCTTTTCTGTCTAAATTTTTAAGATCACAGTCTGAAAATTTTAAATGAATTGGGGCGTTTAACTCAATGGTTGCCAATTTTTTGGCCATAGCAGACTGTTCTGCGTCTTTTGCCAATTTTTCTGCAGTTTTTGGATTTATTTCTCCAAGATTCTCATAAATTCCTTCAAGCGTTTGATATTTATTTAAAAGGTCTGAAGCAGTTTTTGGTCCAATTCCTGCTACCCCCGGATAATTGTCAGAGCTATCTCCAACTAGCGCCTTATAATCAACAATCTGTGAAGGATTAAGTCCGTATTTTTCCTTAACTTTGTCACTATCAAATAGAATCATTTTTGTAACACCTGTGATTGGAGCCAGAATTAAGACTCTTTCATTTACTAATTGCAATAAATCCCGATCGCCAGTTAGAATAATCACTTGGTCAAACATCGGGCTTGACGATGGATGATGGACGGTTGATGATGGATTTTTGAGGGTAGACGATTGATGATAGATCGATCTTCTATTTTCTATTTTCAAAGCTCTACCTTCTACTTTCAATTTTCTACCGTCTTCTGCAGCTTGGCAGGCAAGTGTACCTATGAGATCGTCTGCTTCGTATCCGTCAAGTTCGAAAACGCATACTTTTATTTTTTCCAAGGTCTCGTGTATTAGGCCGAACTGAAATGAAAGATCATCTTCCATTTTGGGACGAGTTGCCTGGTATCCAACATAGAGCTGCTTTCTAAATGTCGGCGCAGCCCTGTCAAAACAGACAATAAGAGCCTCGGGGTTAAGGTCTGAAACAATCTTTAAAGTCATTGCAAAAAAGCCGTAAACAGCATTTGTCAGTTTTCCGTCTTTTTTATGAAGCGGCGGAAGAGCATGATATGCTCGGTGCACTATAGCATTCCCATCTACAAGCACTAAACGATTCATCGTAAACCTCCAATTGCGTTACCGCTTGCCCCGCATAAACGCTCTTGCGATGCATGGATGTAAACCATGAGAGCAAGTAAGTTCTGTGCGGGGTCCACCAACACTAATCTCTTCATAATCTTTCCTGCCCCGTTGTTCGCTCCGTGAGCCGTATTCGAACAGAATCTAAAGGCGAACGGAAAGAACCTTCGGGGTCATTTGGCAATTATAGCATCCTATGATGCTTCCATAAACTTGACTTTTAATAAATTTGGACATATATTCAAATTAGAGTGGAATATATCAACAGTCTATACATAGGAAGGCTCAACAGAAGAACTTATTTAGTATCAAGCCTTGGTTTTCTAATTGTTTTAGGACTAATTAATTCGGTTCTTAACTCAGTACTTGGTCCACAAAGCGCAATTTCTGGACTTGTATCTCTAGTTATATTCATCTTTGCGGCAATTGTCGGAGTATCGCTTTCTGTAAGAAGGTTTCATGATCTTGGAAAAAGCGGATGGTTCAGTGCACTTTTTCTAATACCTGTGGTTGGATTTTTTGTCTGGCTTTATCTTATATTTGCTGCGGGAAATTCAGGCAGCAACAAATACGGAGATCAACCAAAAGATGCGTATGAGCTGAATAAAGCTTTTGGAATGAAGTAATTATCCTAATTTTCTGTAAAGAAGCGTTACTGCGATAAATGAAATTGGAATTGTAATTAAAAGTCCTACCAGAAGCGCCAGGGCGCCTAAGAAATTAATTGCAAAAATAAGAAACATAAAAAGGGTAAGATTTATAACGTTTCCTTTTGTCATTTCCCAACTTCCCTTAAGAGATTCCATTATGTTTTTATCTTTATCAAGAAGAGTGTAGCTGTAGAACTGAAGCCTTATTGCAAGATAGATTCCGGGAATTATAAAAAGAATAAGGCCAACTAAAATTGCGATCGAATAAAGTATTGTTGCACCAAGCATTCGAAGTAAATACTGAGGATATGCCCAAAGTTCCTGGAATTTTGCAGCTTTTTTATCAACTATTTTAAGAGAAATTTTAATAAAACCGATTTCTAAAAATACCGTAATTACAAAAAACGCAAGAGAAATCAGAACTGATAAAATGCTGTTTTCAAAAAAGGCGGATATAAGAGACTGGACAAACTGATAAAGAATAAATGCTATAAGAAGTGCATAAATGAGCTTGTAATTTTCCTTAACTATCACCCAAGATTCTTTAATAAGTCCAACTTTACTTATATTTTTCATCGTCTAAAGTAATTTTTAATCTTTTCCATTTGAAAGTCAAGCTGGAAGCTGTTAGATTAAAAACTATACGCTATTCCCTATACGCTAAACGCTAATTTATGCCTCAACAGGAAGTACAGCGGGCTTGTGACCCGGAAGCAGTTTTTTGGGGCCAATTAGTTTCTCAAAATCTTCCTGCTCAATTGTTTCTCGTTTTAATAGCTCTTGGGCTAACAAATCAAGTTTTTTTCTAAGTTTTTTAAGTACTCTTGTAGCTTCAGATAGTCCATTATCAATTATTCTTTTTACCTCAACATCGACTTTTGCCGCCATCTCGGGAGAAAGTTGATCAGTATCATAAGGGGATTCTTTCTGAATATTCAAAGTCACCGGACCTAAATTGCTCATACCAAATCTCATTACCATGGCGCGGGCAATCTGAGTTGCTTTTTCAATATCGTTTGATGCGCCAGTTGTGATATCGTTGAATACCAGCCTTTCTGCAGCCTGTCCTCCAAGCATCATTGAAATCTGCTCAAGAAGGTGTGATTTTGTTTCATGTACCCTATCAATTGGTTCAGTCATTGTATGTCCCAAGCTCATGCCTCGCGACACAATTGAGATTCTATGAATTGGATCAATATGAGGCATTTCCCATCCCACTATTGCGTGTCCTGCCTCGTGATACGCAGTCATTTCGCGATCTTTCTCAGATTGCAGCCTTTTCTTCTCTGGTCCCAATTTTACTTTTGTTGCAGCCTCCTCAAGATCTGACATGTCTATTTTTTTCCTGCTGTTTCGGGCAGCTCTAATTGCCGCTTCATTTAACATATTTTCAATATCTGCTCCTGAAAACCCAACAGTTCTTTTTGCAACTTTATCCCAATCGACTTTTGATTCAAACGGTTTTCCTTTTGCGTGAATCTTAAGAATTTCGCGTCTTCCCTCAACATCAGGAAACTCAAGTGCAACTCTTCTATCAAATCTTCCGGGCCTAACAAGCGCCGGATCCAAAACATCCGGCCTATTTGTTGCCGCCATAACAACCAACTGCTCATTTTTGGAAAACCCGTCCATTTCAACAAGTATCTGATTAAGTGTCTGTTCTCTCTCGTCATGTCCTCCCATGTAACCCATACCGCGCTGTCTTCCTATTGCATCTATTTCATCAATAAAAATTATTGCCGGCTGGTTTTTCTTTGCAGTATTAAATAGATCCCTGACTCTACTTGCGCCGACTCCAACAAGCATTTCCATAAATTCCGATCCTGCCATTGAGAAAAAGGGGACATTTGCCTCTCCTGCTGTTGCTCGGGCAAGAAGAGTCTTTCCTGTTCCTGAAGGCCCTATCATAAGTACGCCTTTTGGGGTTCGTGCGCCAATTGCTCTGTATTTTCCGGGGTTTTTAAGAAAGTCCACAACTTCCTTAAGCTCCTGTTTTGCCTCATCTACTCCTGCCACCTGGTCAAATCCGATTTTTGGAGTATCTTTGCTGTAAAGTTTTGCTTTTGATTGCCCGAATGAGAATATACTGTCCTGTGCACCTCGGGCTTGACGGAATATGAAATAGAAAAACCCGACCATAAGAAGAATCGGGAGAATGGATATTAAAATATTTAAAGTATTATTAAGTGTTGTTCTGTCATTTACAGTTACTGTTACCTCGGATAAATCAACACCTGCGTCTTTAAAAAGAGTATAAATATCAGATCCGGGCTCTTTTTTTGCTTCATAAGTCTTGTCTCCTTCTTTAAGAACTAGCTTATTGTCATATACTTCAATCTCTGACACTTTTCCGTCTTTTGTGTCAGAAACTGCCTGTGAGAGAGGAATTTCTTGAGTCTCCGGATTTAAATTAGGAGTATTAAGACCTACAAAAAGGAATATGAAAAACAAAAAGACGAATCCGTAAAGAACCAGGTTTTTCCAGTTCTTGCTTTTCATTTTTTTGAATTTGAATTTTGAAATCTGCGGTTTTGTGATTTTACTGCCTGTTTTCATGAGAGGAAATTATAGCACAATTTAAGCTTATTTTCCACATTTTTTGAGCGTAAAAACTATAAAAATACTAAATACAAAACGCTGGTGCATTCCTTTTGCGAAGTAATAGAAAATCTGCATTATCTTATTTAAATTTAAACAAAGGATTGTAGCAGATTTTCTCTTAGCGACGCGGGAATTATTGGGTTGCAAGGTTAAGTTTAGCAAGCGTGCTGAGCAAAAGCGAATACCCAGCGATTTATATTTTTAAACCAATCCCATTTTCTGCTTTGCATCAAGAAGAGTTGTCGCTGCGATTTCGCGGCATATTTTTGTGTGTTCCACAACCATATTATCAAGGTCAAAAGAGCGCTTAATCTCCTCTCTTTTCTTCTGAATCGGAGAAAGAGCCTCATAAATTATATTTGCAAGTTCTTCTTTCATCTCAGAATATCTTATTTTTTTATCCATGTAGTCTTTTTCATATTTTTTATATAAATCCTCACGTTCGAACAGCTTCAGAAGCTCAAACAGAACCGCCACTCCTCCAGATTTAGGAACTTCTCCTCCGATCTCGCCCGAATCAGTTGGAACGGACGCGAGCTTTCTTTTTATCTCGTCTAGGCTATCAGTTAGCAGAATATATGAACCAGCTTCGGTTTTACTCATCTTTCCCTCTCCTGTTAGGGATGGCACATATTCCCCGTCAGTTTTGAAACTTTGAGGCTCCGCAAATGTGTCACCAAACATATTGTTAAACTTTCGGGCAATTTCCCTAGTTACTTCCAGATGGGGTTCTTGGTCTTTTCCAATTGGCACAAACTCAGCCTTGTAAAGAAGGATATCTGCTGCCATAAGTACCGGATAATACAAAAGTCCCATATTTACATATTTTGGATACTGGGCTTTTTTGTCTTTATACGTTGGCAAATCTTCAAGCCTCGCTACGGGATAAATTGTTGAGAGAAGATAGGCAAGTTCTGTATGCTCCGGAACCAAGGATTGGATTTCGATCAAACATTTTTCAGGATCAAGACCGGCTGCAAGATAGTCCAAGATTACATCCCGAACATTTTCCCTAAGCGCTTTTGGATCATACGGAGTGGTGATTGCGTGTAAATCTACCACAGAAAACACACAATCGTATTTATCCTGAAGCTCAAGCATTCCTTTTACAGCACCAAAATAATTGCCGAGATGAAACCGGCCTGTTGCTCTTATTCCTGAATATACTCTTTTTTTCTCCATATGCGTATTGTATTTGATTAAGCCTTCTTAGGCAATGCATAAGGAGATTTATATGAAGGACGAGCGCTTACAGCACGGCCTCCTTGGATCTCTATATGTTTACGCGAGAATACTTCCTCTGCTACTGCAAAAGTCCCCCTACTTATTCCATTAACCGGGATATCTTTTAACTTATACAATATTCCGTCTAGCGCAAAAACCCGGGCCCTCGGAATTCGTCCTCTCGCCATATCTTTTCCAAGCAGAAAATACTCCATTTGAACATATCTATCTGCGGATGAAAGTGCTTCTTCTAAATCCATTCCAAAATTTTCGTCTTTCACATAATGAATCTTTCCGTCGATAACGAACTCCAAATAGATTTCTCCCTGATCTAATGGTTCAACCTCGTATCGAGTATATATTCTTTCCATATATATAAACCTCCAATTTCTGGAGGTTTGTGTTTACAAAGAACTAAACTTTATTCCGCGCAAAGACAAGCCTCCAAAAGAAGGCTTGTCCATTTGTCTTCAAAATCAAATGCAAATTTAAACATATTTAAATTTTCCTTTTTGTAATTCTCGTGAGCCCCTAGATACTGTCGCAATTCCAACTCCTAATTTACCAGCAACATCATGTTGAGAAATTCCGCGCTTTAACATTTTTACGATTCCAAGTCTGTGGGGAAGTTCCTGAAGCTCTTTCGGTGTTAAAATTCCTTCGAGAAAATCTTTCATTTTTTCTTTAGAATCCATCTCTAAAAGAGCCGTGATAAACTGATCCAACTGCTTTTCTTCCTTTTCTCTATTTCTAGCAGAGTTAAATATACTTAACTTCATCATACTAGTATACTGATATTAATAATATATGTCAAGTAATTTACGCTAGGACTAAATCCAGGTTTTTTGAGAGTTTGGGAGGATTTGTCTTATATTAAACAGTATTAAACAGTTTGCTTATTCTTTTTCTCTCCTCATCCGAAGTTTTTGAATACTTTAAAACTTTCCCATTCTTCACTACAACTGTTTCTACTCTTGATGTAAATCCCAAAGCATCAACTATTATATGCTCCTTTGCATCTTGTCTTTCAAGTCTATGACGAACAACTAGAAATTCCTTGGGCAATTTAGTGCCCCAAAGCTTTGCTGTATCAACTCTATAAGTAGTAATTGACGACATGAGGCCTCCCTCTCCAACCGCTCTAAATGTAGTTGTTTTATACGAAACTCCCTCTCTTTCTTCAAAGCAAGTCTCTACAGTTATTCCGTCTCCCCCAAACTCAGGATTTAAATCTTTATATGAGTCAACCCTAAGCGTTACGGATACCCTGCCTGCAACATCTTTTGGGAGGATTTTTTCCGATATGTAGCCTTCTTTCATAAAATAATTAGCTTTTTATCCAGACTTTTTTGAGTTTTTCGAACTGACTATTAAGAATTGAGTCACGGATTTGATTTGTAAGATTAACCATAAAATAAACATTGTGGTAGGTTGCCAGAGTGTAAGCAAGAAGCTCACGGGAGCGGAATAAATGGTTTACATACGCCCGGGAAAAGTTTTGACAAACCCAGCACTGGCATTTTGGATCAATTGATTTTTCATCAGATACGAATTTGGATTTGGTGATATCATATCTGAACCGATTTCGAATGTTTCCCAATGGTGGACCTGCGAACACATGCCCCATTCTTCCTAATCTTGTTGGAATTACGCAATCGAAAGTATCTATTCCCCGCGCAACAGATTCAAAAATATCATCTACCTCACCAACTCCTAGTAAATGTCTTGGTTTATCCTCGTCCAACTCGCAAACCGTCCATTCAACTACTTCATATAAATTTTTTTTATTTTTATGTGCACCTCCAAGCGCTACAGCGTCGAAATTGGAATTTACGAACTTTGCTGACTTACGTCTCAGCTCTTCGAACTCTCCCCCATGTGTCACTCCATACAAAAGCTGATTCGGCCTTTTGCCTCGCAAGGCCTCGCCTTGGAAGGCCTCGCCTTGGAAGGTTAGATGTGCTTTCAAACTCCTCAATTCCCATCTATTGGTTAGATCTAAGCTCTTTTTCGTTTGTTCATACGAATAAGTTGGCGATTCCAAATCATCAAACGCAATAATAAGATCTGCTCCCAGTTTTTCCTGAATCGCGATCGAACTCTCGGGCGTTAGCTTACGTCTGGATCCATCAATATGAGACTGAAATTCCACCCCCTCTTCTGTTATCTTATTTAGCCTAGGCCGCGGTTCATCATTTGACGATAGAGGATAGATAGTGGATGATAGATTATTGATGATGGAGGATGGACGATGGATCAATTTTCTATCTTCAATCTTCAAATTTCTACTTTCTACCTTCGATCTTCCATCGTCTAAGTCTTTAAGGAATTTAACTCCTGGTTTTTCAAGCCCAATTCCCAAGGAAAAAACCTGAAATCCACCGCTGTCACTCATCATCGGTTTGTCCCAATTCATAAACGAATGTAATCCCCCAAGTTTTTTAATCACATCTTCTCCCGGCTGCAGATGCAAATGGTAAGTATTGACAAGCACTACTTGAGGGCCAATTTCTCTTATTTGCTCCGAAGTCAAACTTTTAACGGTTGCCTTTGTCCCAACAGGGATAAATGCAGGAGTTTCAATATCTCCATGGGAAGTTTTTATAACTCCAGCCCGGGCATTTTTGTCTTTTACTAAAACTTTAAATGAGGGTTTCATTGGATTGAATCCTTGATCCAATTTTTAACATCTTTTGTAGTTTTACTAACAGGTATTTCGAATAAGACGAACGTCTCGTAGCTGTGAATTTTACGAATTTCTTTCTCAATAGCCTTAAAATTTTCCTTAACAGATTCTAGAAGCAAAAGTATCTCATTGGTTTTTTCTATTTTACCTTTCCAAATAAATGAAGAGTAAACAGGAATTTCTTTTGCGCAAATTATCAGTTTTTTATTTAATAAAACATCAGCAATTTTCCTAGCCTCTTTTTTGTCTTTACAAGTTATATAGTAAATAGTTGGCTTCATATACCACTTAGGACATCTTCAATTTTATTCTTTTTATTAATCGCAGGATGAAAATAGAAAATAACAGAAGAATTGTACTCACCAACAAGGAAAACCTTGGGTTTTCCTTTGTTTAGATATGAATTTAGTGCTGCGCCAAGCTCAACCGAACTTCCTCCTGCGACTTTTTGATGTGTTACAAAAATGAAAACGTCACTTTCGTTGATTGCCTTTATTGCATTTTTAGAAAAATTTTTAGCCTTTATTTGATATTTAATGTATGGTTTTAAATTTCCTTTAGCAGTCCAATCAAAAACTATTTCATGACCATTTTCTTTTAGAACTTTAATTATTTGTTTGATATTTCGTACATCTATAGACCTGCCAGTTACAAAAATTTTCATAGCCGAAGTATATCAAATTATTTAATTTAAAGAGGAGGTTTTAAGCTTTTCTACTTCTTCTTTAAACTGCTCTCCGCGGCAAAACAAATTAAAATTTGACTTAATCATAAACAAAAACATATAATTCCACCTTATGCATGAGAAACCAGGAGTTGTTTACTGGGCAGAGCTACAAGGAGAATTATCCGATACAGGGCTAGAAGTTATGGTAGGTATTCCTCGACCTGATCGCCCTTGGTCTGGCCAAATCGACGGTAAGCTTTTTTTAATGGATGTTGATACAAAAGATCCTGAAGATGGAAGAAGAGGCTCCATGCGAGTTTCTCTATTTGGACAAGATGAAGAACCAACCATAGCAAAACTCTCTACCTTTATGAGGTATAAACCATTTGCTAGGTACAGATGGAAGAGCAGTGATGATTTAACTGCATCTTTTGAATGGAGTACAGATCCAAACCCAAGGATAGAAAAACTACAAAATGACGAGAGAATTAGGGAATTACAGATATTGGAGACTGGTCTAGTTATTGTTGAAGAACCAATTGAGGAGATGTTTAGTCAGGCTACTCCAGAAGTGGTTGAAAAATGGGAAAAAGCAGTTAAGCAAAATCCACAAGTAGAATTTGTCAGAAAACCAATAGCTCCCTTTTTACCGTTTCTTCGAGAAGTTTTACCAAGAGTTAGCAAAAAACAAAGCCTGTTTGGTTTAAGCCTGATTTCGCTTGACCATTCACCAGAAAGAATTGAAGACATAGTTAGATATGCTACAGAGCCTCTTCTTGCCGCTGGAATTTTAACAGAAGATGATATTAGGGAAATAATAGCATGGTTTAAGCTTTCTGATACTTCATGGGAACCAGATTCAACCAAAAGATATGGATTTACAAAAGGATTTGAGATTGGAGGAATAGAATATACTCTGACTACAGACAGCTATAGGGGGTATCATGACCTTAATGTAGTTGAAGGACCTGAATATTTAACAAAAGAGGATAGACTAAGAAAAATGATTAAGGGTGATTAGTTTTAATTTTTTAACTTTCTTACTTCTTTTTTAAACTGCTTTCCCCGGTCTTTGTAATTTTGAAACATTCCAAATGAAGCACAGGCCGGAGAAAGAAGCACCACATCTCCCGGTTTTGCTATTTTTGAGGCTGCAAGAACTATTTGTTTCATTGAGCTCGCCCCTTCGATTAACATAAGATCTGAGATATTATTTTTAATCTTTGATTTAATTTGTGGCCATTCTTCTCCAATACCAATTATTGTTCTTATATTATCCTGCGAACTGATTATTTTTCCAAGTTCTTCAAAATTACTGTTCTTTGATGACCCGCCAAGAATTAAAATTTCGGGATTTTTGAAGGATTTTATGGCAGCAATCGCTGTTTCTGGCGTTGTTGAGAATGAATCATTATAATACTCAACTCCCGCAATTTCTGCCACCAATTCAAGTCTATGCTCAAGACCTTTAAAACTCTTTAACACCTGAGTTATTGTTCCCGCCTTAACTCCTGCCAAATATGCTGCCAGAGACGCCGCGCAGACATTTTCGTGATTGTGATCACCTCTTAGAAAAAGTTCGCGGGTATCAATCAAAGGAACATCGTTTCCTTTTAATCTTAGAACTATCTGATTTCCGAGGGCAAAACACCCCTCCTCTACTTCCCGCTCCCTGCTGACATAATAAACTTTTCCATCTCCGTAAATATCTGATTCATTGCTTACTGGATAATCATGGTTTAGAATTGCAAAATCATTTTCAGTTTGAAACCTCAAAAGATTTCTTTTTGCGCTGATGTACTCTAAAACGTCTTTGTGATAATCCAAGTGCTCACTTGTAACCATTAGGAAAACTGCAATATGGGGGCTCCGAGCAAGGTCGAGAAGCTGAAATGAAGAAAGTTCGAGTACCACCCATGAATCTTTTGTTAGTTTTTCCAAAAAATCAAACGGCGGAACGCCAATGTTTCCCCCCAGATATGCGTCTCGTCCGTCTGCTTTTAACATTTCGTAAATCAAACTCGACGTTGTCCCCTTTCCTTTTGTTCCTGTTACGCCAATTATGTTTTTGGTGGGACAGAGTTCGAAAAATAACTTTGTCTGGGAGGTAAGCTTTTTAGTTATAAGTTCTGAGTTATGAGTTATGAGTTCAGCGATTCGGACTCCGGGACTGCGTACAATCAAGTCAAATTTATCAAGATCCTTAAGATAATCCTCTCCTTGAGTTTTATCCCGAATTTCAACACTTGCGCCGTGTTTTTTAAGAAACTCTGCTGAGGATTTTCCTTCCAAACCAATCCCAATCACTGCAATTTTTTTGTTTTTAAACTTATCCATTGAGGCCAATTATACTATAAATGAGGTCATAAAACTTATTTTGTAGCGACGGCAGGGATCGAACCTGCGACCGTTGCCTTATGAAGACACCGCTCTACCGCTGAGCTACGCCGCCTCGTCGAAGTGTGAATATTTTACCATTGGCTTCAAATTAAAGCAATTTTGTAGTATAATCATATGACCTTTTTCTCAATCGAGGCTTTGGCGAGATTGAAGAGGAGAAGCCGACAGCAAAGCTGAAATCCGAGTGAATACGAGAATGAAAGCACAAAGTCGTGTCTTCGACGAACGCGCGGGGTAGTGTACAGTGCACATGAGGCTCATAATCTCATAGGCTAGGCGCAACTCCTAGCCCCGCAACACAAAGTTAATTCCCCATTATCAAATTTATCCACTGCCTCCAGTTTGGGGGAATTGGCGTTGGGGTAGGAGAAGCTGTTGCTATAAGGATTTTTGGGATAAGTACCTCACTCTCGCCTTCTTTTACCAGAAACAGTTTATTTCTTGCTTCCTCTTCAATAAACTGATCGCTTTTAACATATGATAACCTTTCCTTAAGTTCCTTATTAAGTCGCTTTTCTGCCTCAAGCTCCATCATGGCACCCGAAACTAATTCTTCTTTCTGAAGGAGATTATAAATTGATCTGACAAGGCTGTTTATTATAATAACACCCACAATTATTGAAGCAAAAAAGAATATTTTTTTCATATTATTGACTATAAGTCCAATTTTATGATATTATAGGCCATCATGAATAGCATTAGCCTTGCAGATGCAGGCATTAAATTTAAGGATTTCCTCAAAGACAAAGGGAATTCAACAGCTACTATTGTAGCATACACTAAAGATATAGAGCAGCTTACCGAGTTTCTCGCCGAACGCGGTATAACAACTGTTGACGAGGTAAAAAAAGAGGATATTGAAGCATTTCTGGCAAGGCTTTCTAAGGAAAACTATACTCCCAAATCAGTTTCCCGAAAAATCAACTCAATCAGAACTTTTTACAGATTCTTAAAATCAAACAATTTCATAAAAGATGACCCTTCCCTTCTCATATCACATCCTAAATACGAACTTGCTCCTCCCAGAATCCTAACGCCAACTGAGTATAGAGCTCTTCGGGATGCTGCAAGAAACGATCCTAGAATGTCAGCTATTATTGAACTGCTTCTTCAAACTGGCATTAGAATTGGAGAGCTAACAGCTTTAAGACTTTCTGATGTAAGGGGAGACATTTTACATGTTCCTTCAATTGAAAAACATGAAGAGCGAACTGTTCCTCTTAACAAAAGAGCCCAGGAAGCTTTGAATAAATATTTGGAAGTAAGGCCAAAAACTAGATCGGTGGATGATTTTCTTTTCATTACAAAATCTGGAAAGCCGTTTTTAATAAGAAATATAAGAACTTCAATTGAGAGATATTACAGGCTCGCCGAAATCAAAGACGCAAAGGTAAATGATTTGAGACACACTTTTGTTGCCCATCACCTAAAAAACGGAACATCTTTGGTCCTTCTTTCAAAAATGCTCGGACACAAAAGAATTTCAACTACTGAGCGCTATCTTGAGTATGTTCCGCAGCGTGCTCCCGAAAACCAAACTTTGTCGGAGTTGTAAAAGTGCTCCTGTTTGGGCTTCTTTCTGTAAACTCTCCAGGGTGAAAACTCTCAGATTAAACTCAGGATAAACAAATACATCTTTTTATAGTTTTTTGAATTCTTCTTCGCCTAACCCCATTTGTTTTATAATGCTTTTTAATGTTCCTGGTTTTATCTCGTGGTGATGCGGAATAACACAAGTTTTTCTTCTTTTTTCATTCCACCAAATCTCGTGTGTTCCTCCAGTATTTCTTCTGAAAACAAATCCAGCTTTGCGAGCTTTCTTAATCACTACCCTATATGGAAGTGGTTTCATGCAGATACAATTACAGGAACTGTCATATTTGAGAAGCCATTTTTTCTTTGCAATTTAAGAGGGATTTTTAAACCTTCTTCTTTATAAAGCTCGATTAAACTCTGTGCAACTGCGGTTATTTCTAAAATTGCTTCATCAATTGTATCTGCCTGTGCATAACAATCTTTCCAAATTGGAGAGAGCACAAAAAACCCTCCCTCTTTTTGAGGTTCAATTTTAATAGGCAATTCGTATTCTAAAACTTTTTTTTTAGCTTTTATCATAGTGCTCCTGCTTGGATTCGAACCAAGGACATCTACTTTATAAGAGTAGCGCTCTGCCTCTGAGCTACAAGAGCAAAGTCACGTTTGACGTGACAGAAATTACACCCAATTATAACATTTCCCCTTTGATCTCGCATATATCTTGTGCTAATATTCTGCTCCATATGGTAGAGGAATTCCCATCAAGCCGGTCTAACGATTTATCCCCTATCCCTTCTTCTGAGGGAAAAACAAGAATAAGCAGAAACAGAATAATATTAAAACATATGGAGGAGGGGTTTCTAGCACAATGTGAACATGAAGCTTTTTTTAATGGAGAGGATGACAATTCGCTATTATTTGGTATGGATTTTGCTGACCTCGGTGGTTCAATTTTTGAAAAAGAATACGTTTATGAAGCTATTCAACGTTTTCCCACATGGCGCCTGCGCGGAATTAAAGCTTTGGGATTTCTAACTATGCCTGTATCAGACCCAGATAGGCAAATTGGATTTAATTACAGGCATGATCGTGAACTGCACATAATAAACACGGCTAGAGTTATGGAGTTTGCAATGAGAAACAACGATTTTCCGGAAGAACTAATAAGAATTGGTGTTACAGCCGCAATTCTTCATGACATAGCAATACCTGCGGGTGGGGATCCAACAATATTTGTAGATAAAAATAACTTAAACGAAGAGGAATGGTGGTGGGAAGTAATTGATGAAGAGGGATGGAAATACATAGAAGAAATTGGATCATCACGTGAGGAAATGCATGCGATTATAAATAATGAAGGCTTATTAGGACAGCTTTTAGACATTTCGGATAGAATTGCCTATGTAATTGTGGACATGTCTCAAAATACTTATTACCCGGATTTTAAAACCATTTTAAACGCTGATCCTAAGCTTGGGAATTTATACAAAGATATTGTTATTGACAGAGACGCTGAAAGAATTCATATTTCAAACCCTAGAAGACTTGGAGCCTTTCTTTTAGCACGCGCAAGGCTTCATCAAAAAGTATATTTTGATCCGCGCAGTATGGGGCGTGACGTCTTTTTCGCAAGTCTTTTTAGGCCCTTTTACTCTCCGGATGGATCTGATAGAGAAAAATTATTCCCCTCGATGCTTAGAAGAATGACAGATGAAGAATTAATTAGATATCTAACAGACAATATCCCTAACTATAGGAATCTAATAAAAACTGGTATTGAAGATCCAATAGATTTCTCACATGCCCTTGAAAGATGGTATCCAAAAGAATGGGAAAAATTTCAAACATTGGAAGAGGGAGAAGTACGGGCAGAAGAAATAAGACAGGATCCAAGCCTGGAATTAATAGGTATTAAAATAGTACGTGATGTAAACACAGCAGTAGGATTACTCGTAGAAGACGGTAATGGAAATATTATAACTTTCCAGGAATATGATCCTAAGTGGACTGCGCTAATACAGGAAACGGCTAATAGCAGAAAAGGTATTTACGTGTTTTACAACCCTAGAGCTGGGCGCGCTCCCCTATGATTTGTTCAATTACGGTTACATCGCGTCCGTATTTGAGCCGCGACAATTCTTTTATAAGCTCTGATACTCTTGGATTTAACTTTGCTTTCTCCTGATCCATATCCTTTGTTGTATCTAGCGAAAACGGAGGAACCGGCTCGCCATTTACAACAGTTCTGACATAAGCGTTGTATCTATCAATATTTATAAGATCTGCCTCATCAAATGTCGGCTGGAATTCGTGCTGAAGATAATTTGCATCAGTCACGCCAACCCTAAATGCTGCCAGAGTTCCCACGTTTCCGAATATTGCGTTTTTTATTTCCTCCTCCATTTGCCCAATGAATTGGTTTGCAACAATAAGATTAAGCCTGTATTTTCGGGCTTCAGATAAGATCTGGGCAAAGTCCGGTGTTGCAAAGTTCTGGAACTCATCAACATAGAGGAAAAAATCATTTCTCTGCTCCATGGGAACATTTTGCCTGCTCATAGCAGCAACAAGAATCTTAGGAACCAGAATCAACCCTAAAAAGCTTGAGTTTTCCTCGCCAATTCTTCCTTTAGAAAGGTTAACTAGAAGAATTTTCTTGTTATCCATCACCTCTCTGAAATTAAATGCAGACTGACTCTGCCCTATGATATTTCTCATAGTTTTATTTGTTACAAAACGGCCGAATTTGGAAACAATGTAGTCCAAAACTTCAGATTTGTGAAAGTCAGAAGTCTGTGCAATCTGGTCTGTCCAGTAGCGCCTGACAATCGGATCCTGAACTTCAGGCAAAAGCTCTTGAACAAAACGTGAGTCGGTCATTACCCGAACCACTTCAATAAAAGTTGAGCCGGGACGCGACATAACTGTTAGCATTGCGTTTCTTATTGCGTGCTCAAAACGGGGACCTATTATTCCTGTTTTGTTAGGATCATAAAGTTTGTACATAAGCCCTACAATACTTGATACAACATAGTGTTTTTCCTCCTCAGTTTGTGCTTCAAGCATATTTAAGCCCATTGGCCTTTGAGTGTCTGAAGGGTCGAACAAAATTACATCCTCAGCCCGCTCTGATGGGACAATCTGGAGTAAATCCTCAATAAGGTCTCCGTGAGGATCAACAACCCCCACGCCCTCTCCATTTTGGATATCCTGGATTATCATCTGTTTTAAAAACTCTGTTTTTCCCGTACCTGTTTTTCCAATTATGTACATGTGACGACGCCTATCGTCTTTTTCAATAAAAACATCCCGGGTGAGCCCCCTATACATACTCTTTCCCAGGTAAAGCCCTGATGTTGGAATATGGGCTGCAGCAGGTGCCCTTTTTGAAGTTATAAAGTGTATGTGAGGTGTGGTTATAGATTTATTAGGCAAATGCCAGATTGTTGCAAGCTCCTCAGACGTCATAACAGCCGTACTCCCCATTTTGGGCATGTATCTATAGATAAAATCATTCATAAAATTTCTTTTAACTCTTACCTTGTTTTTCGTAAACGAGTTAAAACTCTCAAACTGACCAAATGCATTAACAATATTATTAAGATGCGCATCTGCTGATTCTGCAGTAGTTGAGGACACAACAACTCTTACTACTGAACTAAACCCGGGTTTGCCGATCTTATTTTCAATTCCCTCAATTTCTTTAGGATCTGTTGAATATTTGGCTGTTTCAGGATCTGCTTCGCCTTTTTTTGTTTTTGAAAGATACGATCTGCCTGATTTTTTCCAGGTAGACTCGGCAGGACTTATAACAAGCTGAATTGCAGCGCCCTCCCCTTCTGTCATTTTCGCTAAGATCGATGTGAGGGAGGACAAAGGATCAGTCGGCAGATCTTTGAAAACTTTAATCGGCAGATAATCATAGTTTTTAAGTCTTAGGGACGCAAAAGAGACCTTCGATTCTTCTGTAAAAATATTGTACTCGTTACCAAGAATTGATCCAGGACGGAGAGCATCTTTTTCATTCACCTCTTTTATTTCAGCATCTGGATATGCGCCGTTAATTTGCTTCTCAACAAAATCTTTGTATTTATTTGGGGTTGAGACATAAAATCTAATGTCTCCCGGCATTCCGACTATTTCAAACGAAAGACTTGGCTGGGATTTTAAGAAAGTCAGAAACCCGCCATGCTTAAGACTTGAAAAACTTGAGAAAAGCTGTTCAGCTGCATCTATTTTTATTTCATTATCGCGGGGAACAGATATTTGGATAAGAGTTGAATCAAGCGCGTCTTTTTCCCTGTTTCTATACTTATAATTAAGAGCAATATAATAAATTAGTCCTGCAATCAAAAAAAATGAAAGCGCTACTCCTGCTAACACAAAAAGAAGAAGAACTAAAGCTGAAAATGGATCTTGTGCAAAACTTTCAAACATAGCTAAATTTTAACAGGCTCATTAGGTTTCGAACCTTTAAATAAAGATCTTAAACTCTCTAATTTACTTTTTATTGCATTTAGCCAAGTTATTCCTAAGCCTATATTCCCTTCTTCTGCTATACTTACTTCGCTCGTACTTTGAACGCTTGAATTTTGCTTCCCAGCTGGCAGTACCTCATCTACTGTTCTTTGAATTGAAGGAGTAGAAACAGGTGTTACAACCCCTTTTAATTCTTCTGATATTTCAGGTTCTTTATGTGTTGCAAACTCTGTAAGCGGATTCTGCTCTCCTCCAATTTCCGAAGGAGCGCTTTCTTTTCCGCCAGGAGTTGCCGAAATTTGATCGGTACCCGGTATTTTTTGATTTTTATCAGTATTTTGGTCCATATACTTTTATATTATCACAAAGAGGCTATAACTTTGCTTTAGATTAACCACATAAAATTATTACAAATTTACTGAACAGGTTGTTTGTATTCAATTTAATGTTGTATTTTTCTAAGTGATTTTGGTAAAACCGCTTCAGGATCTGGACATTTTTTATTTTTACATCTGTAAACATAACCACCATATGGACGGGTATTTGTCTCCCCGCATGATGGACATGAAAAACTAAGCGGTCCTTTTTCATCGATAGATTTTGAACCATCAATCGAACAAGAGCCTGATCCGCATGCTCCTCCTCCGATTTTTATTTCTTCATTTGCAAGCATTTGGATTTCAATCCTTGTCCCAGTCCAATTGAAGTAAGTAGCCCGAACTCTTTCGTCAACTGTTAACTTTTCATAGTCGAATTTTTGTTCTAATACTCGCTCGCTGGTTTTATGCGCGCCATTAAGTAATGCTCTATAATTCATTTCAAGCCAATATAGATCTCCTGGATTTTCTATCAAAGTATTTGTATAACTTGTTACCAGCGGGGTTACAACTTCCCATACCTCATCTAACTGCTCCTCAGGCATTCCTATTTCTTTTTTCAAAAGAAACATAGCTAAAGCTTCCGGATCTGCTGAATAATCAAGATGAGACGGAATAACCATAGGATTTGATTTAAGATCCACGTCTGTTGGTTTTTCGGGTATAAGAGTAGAATAAGCAGGATTTATGCTTATGATTTTTCTTCGATAATCCTCGTTGGTTAAATCTGAAAAATACCTTGTGCCAATTATATATTTCCCTTCCCTAACATAAACCTGAAAGAAGTTTTTTTTCTCAAACGAGCCCGGCAGTCCTCTTGGCGAAACAGTAAGAACAGTAGTCCCATCTGGTGTATCCTCTTTTGCTAAAAATCCCTGAATAACACCTGTAAATGAGCCCAATTCTGCTGCATCTCTTTGTGCGTCTATTGGATTTTTCCCCATTCCCCTTTTGATCACTTCCTCCATTGGCTCGTCTCTACCTGGCTCATATAATTTTCCATCTCTTATTTCATAAACAAATGTGCTTTTTACTACATCTAATCTTTCTCCAATATCAGTCTTCAATTGCTGCCCAATATAAGCTTTCTCTGTTGCAAGTGCTGTTTCAAACCCAGCTGTTCCACGACCTGCCATAAGAGCGGTGAACCTTTGGCTGTCAAATGCAGGGTTATATTGATTAATATCCCCTCTTTCTATCATTTTTTCCTCCAGATTTTTTCTCGTTTTTTTTCTTTATAATTTACAAAACGAGCCATGGTAAATAAAAGGTCCGAAAGTCTATTTAAATAAACTAAAACTATCGGATCTATTTTTTCAGATTTACTCAAACCAACTACGCGCCGTTCAGCTCTTCTTGCAATTGTTCGGGCAACATGAAGAAGTGCTCCTCCTTTGCCCCCTCCGGGAAGAATGAATTGATTTAGCGGCGGAAGTTTACTAGTTAGTTTATCAATCAAAACTTCAAACTCTTTTGGTCTACTCGAAAGCTGATCAACCGGCAGAGTCTTTGAAACCGCAAGAGAAGAACCTATTTCGAGTAAATCATTTTGAATTTCTTCCAATTCATCAGTTATTAATGGCAAGCCGTTCCTTTTTTGTTTATTGGAAATTTGAAATTTGACATTGGATATTTCAGCGATCGCCAAACCGATCGCTGAATTTAGTTCATCAATTGTTCCATAAGTTTCAACTCTTTTGTCAGACTTTAAGATTTTTTTCCCGTCAAAAAGAGACGTTCTGCCTCTGTCTCCTGTCCTTGTATATATTTTTCCTGCCATATTTTATGCAATAAAAAACTTCTCCTTGTCCCGTTTTCTTCGGGATCCCGAGAAGTTTCAAGTTTGCCTGTACTTTTCCTGCTCGGGAACTTGGTAAGGCGGTTTTCCGACTTTACGGTAGCGGCACTGTGTGGGATTTTCGCCCCCGACGAATCTTATTCATACGGGATCCCGAATGAAAAATATCATCGGGACCGTCTTGCCCAAACCTTACTGGTTTTAGATACTAGCAAATTTCCAAATTAATCTCTAATATCTATTAACACTCAGAATGGCCGCAGGCATAACATTTTCTGCAGCCTTCTTCATAAGCGAACGCTCCTGCCCCGCATTCAGGGCAGATATCAAATAAATGTGTTTCTGCTGTTTCTGTAAGTATATTTTCCGCAAGTGCAAGTTGTTTTAATTCTGATACTTTTTCTCCTTCTTCTGTTTGTTTTTGTTCTAAAGGCGCGTCGGCATTAACAACAGATACTTTTGTATATCCGTTAGTAGCGCTTGCTGGCGCAAGCTTATCCTCAACCACGCCGTTGACTCTGAATGCATATTGTTTGGCAAGAATTTTAGCAATAGCATCAGGAAGCGAGCGAACTCTGTTTTCGCCGAATCCGACGCTTCTTGCTCCTCCAATTCCTGAGAGCTGGGATATAACCTGTCTTATCCGCTCGCGTGGCGGCAGGTTACCCGCGAGCCGAAGATTAAGTGATATCATTCTTCCTAGAGCATCTGCCATTGCTGCA
>Ga0155812_114_pt3 | contig 21343 bp, 19 predicted proteins | sample RifCSPlowO2_01_FD_107466 | JGI IMG/M metagenome (GOLD analysis project Ga0155812, IMG submission 107466) | Candidatus Levybacteria bacterium RIFCSPLOWO2_01_FULL_39_10 | reverse complement strand
CAACGGATTCGGGTCTACAAATAATGCAGCAGAAGTTAAGGTAAAAAAATCAAAAGTCAAACAAAAAAATAGAACTATTGCTGCTACTCATACTAATACAGCATCTGATACAGGTGGAAATACGGCAAACAAAAATACTGGAGGAAGTGAAACAGTAACAACAGGAACTGCCAGTACGCCAACAACTGTAACTGTAGCAGGCGGAACAAATGACAACTCTGCTGTTAATTGTTGTTGTGGTGAGGAGAACGGAAATACTATTACAATAACAGACAATGGTGCTTTTTCTAAAAACAACGCATTAATAGTGGATGTTTGCAAAAATAAAGTAAAACAATCCAATACTACTGTTGTTTGGACTAACATAACAGCTAATTCAAATACAGGCAATAATAGCGCAGATCAGAATACCGGAAGTTCTGTATTAGTTGATACAGGAAACGCAACAACTACAACAAATGTTAATGTGACCGGTTCGTCAAATACTAATACAACGCCCTAAGCGTTTGTTAATTGATAGTTTTAAAAAACCCTCTACATATGTAGGGGGTTTTGGTTTCTTGATTAAACAGGAGACGCAAAGACCAACAAACGCTTAAATGAGGTTCCAATAGGCCAGCAGGTTTGGACAATTATCCCGTCAGTCTCTGATTTCATTAGATACTCAGTTTCTGTGGGATTTACTATTTTTGTTTGAGTTACAGCGTATTTATAGATTTTATTGTCCCTTTTTATTTCTATGTCATCCCCTATTTTAAGCTCCCCAAGCTTTAGAAATACAGTATTGTAGCGGGTAATCTCAAATGGATTTCCAGAAGAGTGGGCAAATATAAAACTTCGGCCAGACTCTCCCGGAAGTGCAGTGCCTTTTGCATGTGCAACTCCTTTTTTAAGCTCTTCCTGATAGACTGCCTCGTTCCACGGATCAACGTTAAATATAAGAGGTGCCTGAGCTTTGATTTTTGGAATTGTTATGTAGTCCCCTTTCAGCTCATTTGCGGGTTTAATTTGTTGAGGAAATAAATAAGCGCTTATTACAGGGTAAAAAACAATAAATGAGGTAAGAAGAGAAAGAACAATAAGTAAATTTCCGATATGAAATAAAATCCCCCGCCTTCCCGTAGATTCACCTTTTAGCTTTCCACCCTTGGGGTGGACGGGTATTCTATTTTTTGGTTTAGCGGGGTTTTTTATGCGCTTTTGTTTGGTTTTGGTTGCCATGACATGCGATTATATCAAGGAGATTAGGTAAGCGCAATATTCGGGGAGTTGCCGGATTTTAGCCGCAGGTACCAACCCATAAAGAACATAATTATGTTTATTAGCCCAAGAAGTATTAGATTCGATGGTCCTGTTATAGGAAGAACATCTTCTCCTCCGCCACCCTCATCTTCATCATTATCATTTCCGTTACCGCTTGATGAGCTGCCGTTTCCTCCTCCGTTTGCCGGCGGACTCGGGTCAACCGGTTTTCCGGGATCATCCGTTTCATCCTCACTACAGCAGTCCACATCCACCCAGCCGTAGTTAACCGGCCCGTTTGTAATGTTTGATTCATAATAGATGTCGCCTGTTGCGATTTTTATGTCACCATTATTGCCGTTTGCCTCATTTCCGCCAGTATTTAAGTCCCAATGGGTGTTATTTACAATGTTTGCATTGTTCTCAATACTTATATCCAGATCATTGTCGTTGATTATGACAACTGAATTGTCTGATCCGTCACCATTGTCTTCAATTTTGATATTTATGCTTCCGCCGTCTTGTTTTGCTTTGATCTGATAAACATTTATATCTTTGTTTGAAATATTGTCAGACGCCCAGATATTTCCGGTGACTATTGTTACGCTTCCGACATTTTCATTTGCGCTGTTATATCCGGTGTTAGCGTTTCCGGTTATAGTATTTGTAATATTTGCGTTATTGGTAATTGAAACATTTGTAGCACTTGTATTTGCATATACAATCATGTTGTTCGAATCAGATCCATTTCCAGTTATTGCGAACGAACTGTCAGCAGAGCAGCAGCCTGTCTCAACATAACTTTGATTGACGTTTTCATTAGAAATACCAACGCTTGCATTGATGTCTCCAGTCTCAATATTTACATCTCCTGTGTTTTCATTTGCACTGTTGCCTCCGGTATTTGCATTAACATCAACGTTATTTTCAATTTGAGCTTCATTGTTCTGCTGCGTAGTAGTTGTTTGCTCAACACTTAAATTTACATTATTTGTTGATCCCTCGCCGTTTCCAGAAACAGTGATCTCATCAGCAAAGACTTGAGACAGAGGGTTTAAAACTATAACTGTTGACAGTACTCCAAATATTAATTTTTTCATATTCTAACGAGCAGAAATATCAGGGGCAGTTCTATATTGATTTAATTAAATATCTTTTCCTAAGTTTATTTCCAATAATAAGCGCTGATCCTACGAGTGGTAGGACTACAAAAGCCCATGCAAGATTTAGATTTACTTTTTCATCTGTTGCTCCTTGTGTGAGAAGTCCCAGGTCTCCTGTATTTATACTTGCAACTTTTATTCCAACTGAGGTTCCACCTTCGCTATTTGAAGATGATCCTCCAAAGAATCCTGCTGCGGCAATTAAATTATTTAAAGGATTTGATGAGCCTTGGCTCTCAGATCCTGATGATCCCGAACTAGATCCATTTGGCCCGCCCGAATTATTGTTTGGACTTGCGTTGTTTTGATTTGATGCGCTACCTTGTGCCAAAACACTTGATGTTTCCTTGTGAGAACCCGGAGTCAGGAAATCGCCAGTCCATGAGCCAAATACATTTACAAAAGTGACAAGAAGTTTTCCGCCTACTATATTGTTGTTAACATAATTTACTATATTTGCCAAAACCTTTGCGTCTCCAGTTAGAATGCTAACATTTCCTCCTGTATTTTTACTTGCATCATTTTCACCTGTATTTGCTACCAAATTTAGATTATTTTCAATATTTGCTATATTTGATTGGTTTATATTATTGTTTGTTGACGTATTTACAACACCGTTATTTGTTGAATCAGCGCCGTTTCCAGAATTTGTTACGTTTATAATTCCATTTGGATCAATTGAGAAAAGTGCATTGCCAGAGCTTGCAAGTTTTCCAAACTGATCTGAACCGTAGAGTTTGCCAACCCAATTTCCTGCTTCATTTATGATCACAAGCCACATATTTCCCCCTACTAAATTCATATTTGCGATATTTAATATGCTTGCGTCAAGTGTTGAATTGCCGGTTGTTATTCCCACATTTCCGCCAGTATTTCCTGATGCGCTGTTATCCCCTGTTTCTGCTTCCAAATAGAGGTTATTTGCAATATTTGCGTCGTTTGCTTGGTTTATATTATTTATGTTTGAAGAGTTAACTAAAGAGTTATTATCAGAACCTGTGCCATTGCCCGAATTCAAAATATTAATATCTTGTCCACAAAGTCCGCATGCAATTTGATCAAAAGCGCTGTCCGGAAGAATAATATCTCCAATCAGATTTCCGAATATGTTGACAACTCCAAACATCACTCCTCCTGCAATATTGTTATTAAGAAAAGTGAGAAGATTTGCCGCAACATTGGCATCTCCAGTAGTAATTGAAACATCTCCTCCTGTATTTTTGTTTGCGTCATTGTGTCCTGTATCCGCATAAAGATCAAGATTGTTTGTAAGTGTTCCGTAATTTGCCTGGTCAATGTTATTGTTGTTTTCAAGATAAACTTCTCCGAGATTATCCGAATTTGCACCATTTCCGGTATTTGCAATTGCTATGTCTCCTCCGTCACAACCAGAAATACAACCCGTTGCAAAATCTAAAATATAATCCCCCACATGATCGTCTAAAATATTAAATTCAGAAACTGAAACTCCCGCTACATTTGTATTAGCTGCAGTTAGAGAAGTAGCAGAAACATTAGCATCCCCAGTTACAATTGCAACACTTCCTACGTTTTTATTTGCGTCATTATTCCCTGAGACGGCAGTCTGATTGAATGTGTTTACAACTGTTGCTGAGTTTTCTTGATCAGTGTTATTATTGTTTACTACAGTTGCAGAACCAGTGTTTTGTGAGTCTGAGCCGTTATCTGAATTTGTAACGCTAACACCTATGCCATTACCAGAATCAGAATCTGAACCTTCAGTTGCGGCGTTTGTGTTTCCAAGGTTATAAACCTCACCTGTTGAATTTGCATCTCCTGTTTGAAGAGAGGTATCGCCTACGTTTCCAGATGAATTTCCGTCCCCTGATTCTTCTATTGATTGGACTGTTGGTTCAACAGTTTGCTCACTCGTTGGTTCTTCTACCGGTGTTGCCTCTTGGGCATCTTGCGCTTCAGTTACTGCATCCGGCGGTTTATCCTCTTTTGGAGGTTTAGCTTCTTCTGCTTCATTAGCTTCTTGGCCGCCCGCAGCTTCTTCAGCGAACACATAAATACTGCTTTGGCTCAAAACCAGAAATAAAGTAAGTGTTATTAGTAATATTTTTTTTAATATTAGATTCATATTTAATCTAAAATCTGAAATCAATTTTTAATTTCAAGTTTTAAATTTTATTTCTGGTGTAGGATTCTTCCGAAGTGCTGGAAGAACCCTACATCCAAAAATATTTTTAAAGACCTAATGCGTCCAGAAGGTCACCAAGGTCAAAACTTATTGAAATACTAAGTCCGCCTAAGTCCCAATCCGGCCATTCCCAATCAGGTCCTTCACCGCCAATTCCGTTCATGTTGGCGCTGTTTGATACATCAACTGTTACGTCTGCGTCCCCTGTGTCAACGGATGGGTCTCCGCCTTCACCTGTGTTTTCGTCTGCATCGTTGTTGCCAGTTTCTGCATCTAATTTCTTGACATCATTGTCAAAGTCTGCACTATTGTGCTGGTCTGCATCTTGATCAGAATCAAGATCGACGTTTACTGTGTTGTCGGAATTGTGTCCGTTTCCATCAACTTTTACAGTTAGATCATCCAGTAAACAGCCACAGTTAAGATCTGCCCAGTTGAAGTTGGCCATATTATCTACGGTTACATCAACTGTTGCATCACCTGTTGTTACCTCAACGTCTCCGCCTGTGTTTTCGTTAGCGTCGTTGTCTCCGGTATTTGCATCAGCATCAACGTCGTTGTCAAAATGAGCTCTATTTCCCTGATGAACATCAACGTCTGATTCCAAATCGACTACTATGTCATTATCAGAATCTGCTCCGTTATCAAGAATCCAAAGACTCAAAGTTGATCCGCCGTCACCATTGCCGACTCTTGCAGAATTTGCATTTGCCCAGTTGGTTACAGCAACTGTTACTGATGCGTCACCTGTGTCAATTTCTACATTGCCACCTGTGTTTTCGTTAGCATCATTGTTGCCGGTTTTTGCGTCCAAATATTTGATGTCGTTATCAAAATATGCGTAGTTGTGTTGATCGATATTTATGTCGTTTCCTTCTCTCCCTGCATTATCGTAGTTTACGGTGTTATCTGAGTCTGCTCCGTTTCCTGATATTTTGATTTCTAAGTTATTATTTGAGCAACAATCTACTTCTGCCCAGTTTTGATTAGCTGAGTTATTAACCGTTGCATTTACTGTTGCATCTCCGGTTTTAACTGATACGTCGCCTCCTGTATTTTCGTTAGCGTCGTTGTCTCCGGTATTTGCGTCTCCGTCAATGTTGTTATCAAAATTTGCAGTATTTGATTGAGTAACGTTTGTATCGTTTTCAACCTCAACTACCGCATCATTATTTGAATCTGCACCATTTCCGGAAATTGTAATTTCTGTACCTGCATATGCCATAGGAACTAGGGCATTTGCTAAAATTGCTCCGGTTGCGATTGCTGTTGCGATTTTTCTTTTTAAATCCATTTAATTCTTCACCTCCTTTCGATTTGTGATTGTCCCCCTTCACCGATCCTTCGCCAAAGCTAAGGACGGCTTCGGAAGGACGCACCTCATATTCCGTTATCCTCTTAAAACGAAAACGGAGGCCTTCCCACCTCGATCTTCTCGAGATGAAAAAGCCTCCGTTTGCGGTCAGCTCGTTTCTTTAGTTGTAAGTTAACGTTATAACACTAAATATAAGTTTGTCAATACTTAAAATTTAAATTTATCCCCGTTTTGTCGCTTTTTTTGATGTTTTTGGCCGATTTTTGGTCTGTCTGACTTGTTGTTTTTTTGATAATTCTGGTAGAAATTTGAGTAACCTGTCCGTCCTGCACTATCACTTCAACACTTCCCCATTTAAGGCTTATGATTGCTTCCTTTATCTCATCAAACACATTTGATGCCATATTTATTGGAAATTAAGTTTTACTTCTTTTTTTGGTCCTCTAAGTTCTCCGACATAAATTACAAGGTTTTGGTCGGTTTCATTTATAGGAACACCAATTCTTGTGAATTTTGTGGAGTTTGCCTGGATTGCAACAGGATCGTTATGAATTTCTGGTGCCAAAAGTTCTTTCTCGTTGTTTCTTCTAATTCTAATGTAGTCAATTGTATTTATTTCAATCCCTCTTATATATGGATTGGTAATCTTAAGATCAAAGACGAGAAAAGTCCTTCCCTTAACAGATTTTGCAAGTTTTCCCTGATAAATAAATGCGTCCTGAAGACTTGCGCGCTCAATTTCATACTTAACATCTGCTACAACATTGCCTTCATTGTCTCTTATTGGAAATTCAAATACTGTGTTTAAAGTTTGCTGTGCTTTTGCTTTAGGAGGTGAAATCCTATCATCGCCGAATAGATTCCCTGCAATTGTTCGCGCCATGAGTATTGATGCAACAAAAACAACAAGAAGTGCAATTCCCAAAATTATTGCCGGATTTCTTCTTGAATATCTTGCTTTGTATTTTAATGAATTAAAAAAACTTCTAGATTTAAAACTTAAGCTCTGTGAGGGGATATTAATATCGTTCTCTTTTTTTGAGAATCTCAGGTTTAACTGACTTAAATATAGTTTAAATTTGTTAACCATTTTTAAAAAATAAAAGACTGCTTGACATGGCAGTCTTTGTGTCCAGCAATATTATCAAAATATTTCAAACCTTGTCAAGGAGTATAAATTTGATATTGACTTAAGATTAGGAAAGTGCCATTCTGATATTAGATAGAAATTTTGCTGGCAAATACTTGTTTAAGATAGATTTACGGCTGTTTAAAAACGGTTTATAAAATCGTGAAAAACAATAATAAAAATATTCTTCTTAGCGTATCCTCGATTGAAGGAAGAGTTTATCACCTCAAAAAAAGCGATGGAAAGATTGTACTCTTTGAACAGGACGAAAAAGAAAAATTAATTAAAACAAAAAAAGAACTTAAAGTTGATAATTGCATAAATTTTAGAGAGTCTGAAGACCAGCTAAGCTATTTTTCGATATCCAAAGAAGAGTCGGGTTATTTGGGGATTTTGGGATTTGGAACAAATTTTTATACAGGTGGCTCCCATGACGGCTTCAATTGGCATCTTGATGTAAAGCTTGAAAAATTTGTAAGAAGCGCATATATAGTCCCTAATTACACATATGATGACAAAAATGTTCTTTACTGGTCAGATGAGGATATTCATATAGGAGTGAAAGAAAGTGATAAATGGGTCTTATATGATGATCCAATTTACTCACCTCTAGTCAGGGCAAACTCTATCTATATCTTGAATGTGTTTTCAGGACGAGATGAAATTTATGTTCCGTATACAGTAGAAACACAAATTGAAGAAATTAAATTTTTCTCTCTTTCTCTTGCCATATTTGATAAAAACGATCCTAAGAAAATAAAATGGCGAATCAACTACCCACTTTTTAATATTCCCCTTGAGTTCTCAGATAGTATTCTCTCACCAATCTCAGTAGTTGAGAAGGATGGGAAAATTTATTCTTTCTGGCAAGGAGAAGGAAAAGTTTATAAATTTCATCATCCACTTTTGGAACAGATAATATTTGAGTCTCCTAAAAAATCGCCGACTCTTAAAAAGGCCGATCAAAACCCAATTCTCTCACCTGACCCCGGGAGCGACTGGGAATCTGTTGGTGTATTTAACCCTGCAGCGCTTTACGATCCTGACGAGCGAAAACTGCATATCATGTATAGAGCTGTTGGGAACAGCTGGCGCTCAGTCATGGGATATGCGAATAGCACAGACGGCGTGACAATTGATACAAAGGGAGATTATCCCTGCTACGTCCCAAGAGCTCCTTTTGAAGGACAGCATCTGCCCTACAACCCATTCTCTCCATATACATCAGGTCCAGGTGCCGGAGGATGTGAGGATCCGCGCCTTACAAGAATTAAAGATAAAGTTTATTTGACATATGTTGCTTATGACGGCTGGTCCAGTCCCAGAGCTGCACTTTCGCATATCTCATACGATGATTTCAAAAACAATAACTGGAATTGGAGTTATCCTGTGATTATTTCAAAACCCGGAGTTATTGATAAAAACGCCGTAATATTTCCTGAAAAAGTAAACGGAAAATATGTCATTATGCACCGGATTTTCCCAGATATACTCATAGATTATGTTGATACACTTGATTTTGACGGAGAGACATTTCTTGAAGGAAAATACAAGATTCCGCCCAGGCTGAATTCATGGGATTCAAGAAAGGTAGGTGCAGGTCCGCCTCCAATAAAAACAAAGCATGGATGGCTTCTTATTTACCACGCAGTTGACGAAAAGCGTGGACACCAGTACCAGATGGGCGCAATGCTACTTAACCTTTCTGACCCGACAAAAGTAATTTCGAGAACGTCACAGCCTATTGCAAGTCCGACTCACTGGTACGAAAACGAAGGATTCAAATCAGGCGTTGTATACCCTTGTGGAGCAGCAGTAATTGATGAGAACCTTCATGTTTATTATGGAGGAGCAGATACCTATGTTTGTGTTGCAACAACACCATATAGAAAGTTTTTAGATCACTTACTTATGGAAAAAGAAACCAAATTTAACTATTACAGACTCAACTGATGATTTCCGTCAAACGTTACCCAAATCCGGTTCTTATTCCCGCTGATATAAACGAGTGGGAAGAACACGCAACTTTTAATCCGACACTTGTCAAAAAAGACGGAGTCTATCATATGCTCTATAGAGCGATTTCAAAAACAAAGTCCTGGCAAAGTGAGTATATGAGAGTTTCATCAATCGGCTATGCGAACTCAAATGATGGTTTGGAATTTGCCAAAAGGCGTCAGTTTATAACCCCAGAATATGACTGGGAACGCTTTGGGGTTGAGGATCCAAGGACAACTTTTATTGACGGAAAATTTGTTACATTTTATACTGCTGTTTCAACAAATCCTCCTGAGCCACAAGGCATTAGAATAGGTGTCGCAATTTCCTCGGATTTTTCAAAAACCCAAGAAAAACACCTGGTGACTCCTTTTAATGCAAAAGCAATGACGCTTTTTCCCGAGAAAATAAACGGAAAATATACAGGAGTTCTTACAGTTGACACTGACAAGCCGCCAGCCAAAATTGCAATTGTTCAGTTTGAAAGTCTTTCTGACATTTGGGAAAAATCATTTTGGCAGTCTTGGTACGGAAATGTTTCACGATATACTCTTGCCTTGCAGCGTCGTTCGCAGGATCAAGTTGAAGTTGGTCTTAATCCGATAAAAACAGAGAAAGGATGGCTTATGGTTTATTCCTACATTCAAAATTATTACACACAAAACAAAATTTTCGGAATTGAGGCTGTGCTTTTGGCTCTTGAAAATCCTCTTCTTGTTGTTGGAAAAACACTCGGGCCTTTTATGACACCCTCAACTTATTATGAAAAACACGGAACGATCTCAAATATAGTTTTTCCGTCTGGTGGAGTTGTTGACGGTGATAATCTTAGTATTTATTACGGAGCCTCAGATACAACTGTTTGTCAAGCTGTTGTTTCAATTTCAGAAATTATTGATCAGATGGAGAAGGAAGAAGAGCAAATTCCCCTTGAATCTGTTCACTCGGCACTCCACCTTGTAAGGTTTGACGGAAACCCAATACTTGAGCCTATTCCCGATCATGCGTGGGAGGAAAAGGCTGTTTTTAATACAGGAGTTCTTAAAAATAACGACAAAATTTACCTTTTCTATAGAGGGATGGACAAACATAACTTCTCCTCAATTGGTCTTGCCGTAACTTCTGACGGATACCACATAACAGAAAGACTTGATGAGCCGATTTACGTCTCCCGCGCATTTTTTGAGAAGAATGATAAAGGAGCTGGAGGATGTGAGGATCCAAGAATTACACAAATTGATGACACTATATATATGTTTTATGTTGCTTATGACGGTAAGATCCCAAAAGTTGCGCTAACAAGTATAAGTGAGTCAAATTTTCTTAAAAGAAAATGGGAATGGAGAGCGCCGATTCTTATTTCAAATCCCAATGTAATGGATAAAAACTCGGCACTTTTTCCTGAAAAAGTAAAGGGGAAATATGCAATTCTTCACAGACTCGACGTAAGAATATGGATTGATTTTGAGCGTGATCTTAGTGAATTTTCAGGACAGAAATATTTATCAGGTAAGGCAATTGCGGAGCCCAGGGAAGGCATGTGGGATAGTGAGAAAATAGGAACAGGAGGACCTCCTCTAAAAACAGACATAGGCTGGCTTCTTATCTATCACTCGCTGTCTTCTGGGGATAAAAAGTACAGGCTTGGAATTATGGTTTTGGATGGAAATGACCCGACAAAAGTGATTTTAAGACTTAACGAACCCATACTTGAGCCAAAACTTCACTATGAGCAATCAGGAGTAAGACCTGGTACTGTTTTTTCCTGCGGAAGCGCAGTATTAAACGACGATCTTTTTGTTTACTACGGCGCAGGAGATACTACAGTAGGAGTTGCAAAAATCAGATTTACAAAGCTAATTGATGAGCTTAAAAGTCATATTAAAAAATAGCTTCTTTACGGGGTAATTAAATCAGAAGTTCCTGTTGGGGTTGGTTCTTCTGTAACATCAGGTTCTTCAGTTGGAGTTGCGGTTGGTTCCTCGGTTGGTTCTGGTTCCTCAGTTGGAGTAGGAGTACTTGTTGGCGCAAATGTTGGCGCAGGAGTTGCAGTAGGAGCAGGTTTTATGATAAGTGCTCTTATGGGATTGCTTACTGCATTATTTGTTCCGAAAACAAAAGCAAGGACTGCAACTATTATAATAATAAGAGCAATAAACGTTATCCAAATATATTTCTTTGTGTTCTTGCTTTTTTCTTCTTCTGTCGTTTGATTGTCCTCGTCTGCCATAATCGATAATTAAACTACCACATAAGTCAAATCGTTGCAATAGGGAAAAATCTCAACTTTTTATCTGATATACTTTTTAAGTGAAACAAAGCATTAATTCTGAAATTTTTAAAATTGCAATAATCGCATTTGGCCTCACCTTTTTTTACTTGCTTTTATATAAGATTTATATTCCTCACACGAATTCATTCGGATGTTTTGATGATTGTATGAATATAAGTGCAGGATACTTTTTGCAGTACGGCAGGACTCTTTATTCAGAGATTTTTTTTAACCACCAGCCAATACTTGCATACCTTAGTTTTTTTGTACAAACTGCAACTAATCCTCAAAACTTGTACGAGCTCCTTTTAAGACATATACAGACGGTACTTTTGTGGAGTTTTCTTTTTAACATTCTGATTGTCTACAGGTTCAGGTTTGCTGGGATTTTGTTTGTAATTATTTTTGAACTTTCAAAATATTACTTATTCGGATACAAATTCTTAGCTGAGTCTTTCATTGTTTACCCGATGGTCTATATGGCAGGACTTGTTCTTTATAAATACCTAAATAAAAGCATTTACGATATAGAATATTTATTAGGACCAATGTTTACTTGGTTCATAATATTTTCAAGAGAACCATTTATTCCCTCTTCACTTATTATGCTTGCTCTGTTAATAGGAATTCCAAAAACTAAAATTAAAAAAATTTCGGTTTTGACTCTTATTGTAATCTCATCTATCTCTTTGCTTTTTCTTCCTTTTGATGAATATTTATATTCAATTACGTCTCTTAATTATGATGCAATCATTAAAAATGAAGCAGAAGAATCAGGTCTATTAGGAGTTATAACTAGTATCTTTTATCCTATTATTATATTTCTAAAAGGTCAGATAAATGATTTAAGAATTCTTCAAATAGGGATATCTTCTGTTTTTATAATTTCAATATTACTTCTGATAAAGAATAAGAAATATATTATCACATTTTTAATTTTATTAATTTTAGGACTGTCAAACATTAGAGCTGTTGATCCCGGAACACTTTTCTATCAAGCCTTCAGAATGATTCCGTGGTTTGGGATGTTTCTTTTGATTAGTTTAATACTTCTTGGAGAGGTAAAGGTGAAAAATAAGTTTTTAAAACCTATACTTGTTTCAGTTGTTTTTGTATCTCTTATTATTTTTGTTCTTTACCCCGGAAATTATATTACCAAAACGGTTGACCAGCAATTTGAGCTTATTACAAACTTCGGACAGACAATCCAAGTTGGGGAATCAGTAAGGATTCTTTCTAGTCCCGACCATACATTTTTTATCAATCAGAATGACAGCTTAGTTCTTTCTTATTGGCAGTCACAAAGAAATTCTTCATATAAGTACGGAGTTTTTGGCTACGTCCAGCCAGGATTTAAAAAATACCAAAGAGAAAAAGAAAATATGATTTTATACTCCCCTCCCGACTTTTATTTCGGAGACTTAAATATTACTTCTGATAAAGAAAAACAAAATGAAATAAACAATAGCTATAGATTAATTCTTAAAGAATCTGATACTACGGGTTTATTTATTAAAAAATCAATAATAAATTCAATCTCTGATGAAAAATGGCAAAGAGCTGAAGGTTTTGAAGTAGTAAGACCAAATTAATTTGGTGCCCAAAAGTTATTTTATTTCGAACACGCAGATAGTCAATTTGTGGCTGCGATGAAGGAATTATAAGAAATATCTTGGAATTTTAATTTTGTTAACTAGGCGTTATTATATCGAGGTTTCAGAAAACTACCTATCGACATCTAACCCGACAAGATCATTAATGTGACTGATTCCTTCTTGCTGCATGTATTCAACCAGCCCTCTGTTGATTTTAGCGGCAACTGACGGGCCCTCACCTCTAATTGCTGTAACCACTTGTATTGCCCTGGCACCTGCTTTTATTTTTTCAAGCGCAGTGGCAGTGTCCTTAATACCTCCAACCCCAATTATTTCTAAACTATCTCCGGCTACTCTTCTTATGTGGGCTACTTTCGCTGTTGCCATATCTCTATATTCTTGATCGTCTCCTGAAATTCCTCCCATCTCATTTGCACTTCGTCCATATCTTTCTTTAATATCACCACTATTTGTAGTGTTTGTTGCGATAATTCCCGTTAGACCATTATTAAGAACTACATCTATTACGTCATCCACTGATGTTGAGGTTAGGTCCGGTGCTATTTTTACAAATAGAGGTTTCCTACAGCCTTTTACATCCATTACACCATTTACTGCTTGAACTATATCTGTAAGTGGTTCTTTATCTTGCAGTTTCCTTAATCCCGGAGTATTTGGCGATGAAACGTTTATTACAAAATATGCAGCCTGGTCATATAGTTTTTCAGCAACAAGAGCATGTACTCCAGGGGCTTCTATATCTGGGACATCTTTGTTTTTCCCAATACTTATACCAACAGGTATTCCATCTCTTTCATACCTTCTAAGATTCCTTGCAACTACTTCAGCTCCAGGACTATTGAAACCCAGTCTGTTCATAGCAATTCCCGGGGTAAGCATCCATTGTCTCGGTTTAGGATTACCTTCTTGAGGATAGGCAAGAACAGATCCTACCTCTACCCCTGAAAACCCCAATTGGTGTAAACCTCTCACAGCTCTACCCTGCTTGTCCCATCCTGCGCCAACAATTAATGGGTTATCAAATTCCACACCCCCAATTACAACATTCAGTCGTTCATCATAAAATCTCTCGCTTTTATAAGTCGCTATTTTTTCAAGAAGCCACAAGGTTAGGGGATTTGCTTCTGCTAAATGAAGGGCTTCTCTTGCCCTTGTATGCCATGTTTCAGAATCCTGTTTGTAAAGAAATGGACTAACTATGTTTTTGTAAATCTCAGGCATATTCACTCGGCTGAGTAAACAACCTTTCCGTTCGGTAACCCGATAATATTTTCGCCATCAAAAACAGTTTCTCCCCTCAAAACAACTTTAACAACCTTCCCTGTTACACGCCTACCATCAAAAGGTGTCCAGCCACATTTGGTCTTAAGATTGGAAGAACTAATTAGATAGCTTTCTTTCAGATCCACTTCAGTATAGGTCTCAGACTCCATTGATAAATAGAAAATCCTTCGAGGATTCGAAGATGTTAGTTCTACCAGCCGATCCAGAGTTAATTTCCCTTCAGCAACCGCCGTAAGCATAAGGGGCAGGCTTGTTTCGAGTCCAGGAACTCCGAAGGGTGGTTTTTTTGTCGATTTTTCTTCTTTAGTATGGGGGGCATGATCGGTTGCTATCATATCAATAACTCCCATATCCAAACCTTTCCAAAGAGCAAGTCTGTCTCTTTCCGTTTTCAGCGAAGGTTTCATGATCCCAAAAGGTCCCAATTCATCTACGTCAACTTGGGTTAAAAAAAGATGATGCGGAGTTACCTCACAGGTTACGGGCTGTCCTTCTTCCTTTGCCCTTCTTACCATTTCTAAATCTTCCCCAGTTGCCAGATGAGCAACATGCAATCTTCTTTCACTAAGTCTAGTTAAATTAATTGCTGTTTCTAAAGTCTGTCCTTCTGCATGTACTATAATAGGTTTTTCCTTTGGCCAATTTGAAAAAACAGATTGAAGTTCATTGGAGTCTTCCATCAAGAGAGTACCTGTCGTATGATTCATATAAACTTTAAGTCCAAAAACCTGGTCTTTTACTTTTTCAAAATATTCGGTACCCGACGCGGTTGCTCCGAAATGAAAACCAATATCACAATAGATTCTATTTTCTGTAAGCGTAATTTTCTTTTTTAAAGCATCAGGGGAAACAGTGGGTTCGGGGTTATTTGGCATATCAAAAACTGTTGTAAATCCTCCGGCAATCGCAGCCATAGATCCAGTTTCAAAATCTTCCTTTTGTGTTGCTCCGGGTTCACGGAGATGAACGTGGGGATCAACCAAGCCAGGAAGTGCTACCCGTTCAGTACTCATTGTTGTTTAAGTGAAGATAAGAAGATATTTAAATCCGCTAAACCCTTATTAATTTTAGCATGGTCAGCGATGCTTACCTGACCAACTCTTGTGTAGAAGTCCAACATTTGTGGCATTGACATTGCAGAATGTAAAACTAAACCGTTTTCTGCCAGTTGCTCTTTCCCTCCCTGGCCTCGATCCACCAACACCACAACATCTTTTACTACCAAACCGTTTTGAATAAGGACACTTGCCGCTTCTAATTTTGAGTCAGCATTGGTAACTAAATCATCCACAAGTAACACGGTTTTTCCTCTGTCTGATTCTTGCAGACCATCAATTTTTGCTCCGGTCCCATGTCCTTTTGAATCAGTTCTTGGAGTTATCATTCCGACACCCAATCTATCAGACAATGAGGCCACTAATGGAGTCGCAGCGGTTGGAACGTCTGCCAAAAGGTCAAATTTCAAAGGTTCTGTTATTTCCTGATAGGCATCAACTGCGGCAGCCTTGGCTTCCGGAAATCTTCGAAGCACTCTTAAATCTATATAAATAGGTGATAACGGAGCCTCTGGGTGAGCATCGTGAAGATTTAGTTTAAAAGCACCAAATTTAATTGCCCCTATGTCAAAGAGTTGTGACGACAGGACTTCTTGGGTACTGGTTAAACCTTCGGGACGTTCAACATCTTTCAACCTATCTACAACCATAATTAAAATTACCTTATCTGTTTAGTCATTTGTTCTGCTGCTTCATTTATATTAACTGCTTTGTATATTGCACTGCCTACTATGACATGCCATCTGTCTCCTGCTGCTTTTGCAAAGTCTGATATTTCACCACCTTGAGTTATAAAACCGGGTGCGTAAAGGGTAAAATTTCCAGGACCAAGTATATCATCAAATAAGTCAGTATATTTTTGAACGTACTCGAGTTTATTTCCTGGAACGACAAAATCCTTTACACCTTCTTGTGCTGCAATAGTAAATATTTTCTGAGGAGCATCGTCGGCAACAGAGCCACCCTCGCTATGAAAGAATTCAGGTTGTGTCATATGCGCTCCAACAAGCACTCCCAAATCCTGATCTTGGGCGGCATGTATCCAGTCTCTTTCAGTTTTTGCACCGCCAAATGGGAAAAGGATAATTGCATCAACACCCGCCTTCCTACAAATCTTTGCAAATTCAGCCCCCATAGCGGGAATATCATTACCTGCTTTCTGGTGATCGTATATAACAGGCAAATCAGTTTCTTCTTTTACCTGTCCAACAATTCGTGGAAGGCCCTCTTCAAGAGCTAATGCCAAACCAACCTTGTATCCACCAATTCCTTCAACCACACAAGTTTGCCGAACCAAGTCAGAAAGTTTAGAAGCTTCTACATCTGCAGCTACTACAACGCTTCTATCAAGTTGAATTATTTTTTCAGGCACAAATCCTTATTTGTAAAACTATGAGTAGGTTATACATTTCCTCAAAAGTAGTTAATGGCATTTCCAATTTTACGTTGGCAGCTTTCCTAAGACGCCCGCAAGCAAAGTCATTCTTACATAAAGTCCATTTTCCATCTGTCTAAAATAAGCAGCGTTACGCGTATAAGAATCAACAGATTTTGCAATTTCCCCAACCCTAGGTAAGGGATGCATAATCGTGAGAGTTTCTTTTCCTGCCTGCAGTGTTTCGGGCGTAACCACATAAAGTCCTTTTACTGATTCGTAAACAGCAGGGTCATCAAATCTTTCTTTTTGCACTCGTGTAACATAAAGAACGTCGGTTTCGGACAACACCTCTGCTAAATCTTCATGCTCTGACTGCGACACCCCTTTGGCTGAAAGCTCATCAATGATTTCTGCAGGCATTCTCAAAATTTCAGGCGAAACAAAATTTAACTTAACATCGTACGAAGATAAAAGCCTTGCTAACGAATGGACTGTCCGCCCGTTCTTCATATCACCAAGCATAGTAACTGTGAGTCCGTCTACCCTCCCTTGTTCTTTTCTTACTGTTACGTAATCAAGAAGTGCCTGGGTTGGATGTTCCCCTACGCCGTCTCCAGCATTTATTAGAGGTACTGAAGCCGCTTCTGCTGCAACTTTTGCAGAACCCATTTCGGGATGACGTAAAACTATAACATCTGCATATTGTTCTAGAGTGCGCACCGTATCCTCCAAATCTTCTCCCTTTGCCACAGATGAATATACAACTTCATTTATTGGAATAACACTTCCTCCTAACCTTTCCATTGCTGCAGTAAATGATGAGGAAGTTCTTGTTGAAGGTTCATAAAACAAATTGGCAAGTATTTTACGGCTAAGTACATCCGCTCTGTAACCCTTTTCAGCAATTTCTGCCATTTCCTGACTCCAGGAATAAATACAATCAAGTGTTGTTGTATCAAATTGTCTAACAGAGAGAATGTCCTTCCCTTTCAAATTCCCATTAAGATGTTCTGCGGAATGATTTAGCGAATCTTTAGATCTATCTAATCCTTGTTGGTATTCCTGAAGTCCCATTTTTGGTTAAAAAAATAAGCCTTTCGGCTCATTAATAATTTTGATAATAAAATTCAAATTTACCCATAATTCTCTATTTCAGAATAGAATATACTTTACAAAAGCGCTTGTCAAGAGCGCAAACAGCGGAAAAATACCGTTAGGTAAGGTTGTAGGAAAGTTGAAGTTCCGTCCGGCTTATTGGAATCTGACGGCGATAATGTCGAAGAGATAGTTACCTTTTTTAACAGCCTTCCCCAAGACAAGCGAGATGAAATTTAAAGCGAATTTGGATTTTGCCTTTGCAGCACTTGCTGCCCCCACCTCCAACTCGATTTCATTTTTGGTGAGCCGTGAGGGATTCGAACCCACGACCAAGAGCTTAAAAGGCTCCTGCTCTACCACTGAGCTAACGGCCCATCGTCGAACCTCAATTTCGCGTTTTTATTCCGATTAAATCGGAATTCCAACCTTTTATTGGGTTCTCCTCTTCAAAATTGTAAACAATTTTGAGAAGCGCATTTTGTTATTGAATTATATCAACCAGAGCTTCGCTTGACAAGCTAAGTGATAGGAAATATAGTTTAAGTAAAGGAGCCACCGGTCGATGAAGGCCTCTGGCCCGGAGGGAGGTGATACATGTTAGAACAAGTAAGAGAAAGTCTTTTAGGAGCTATTAATTCAATAGTTGAGGCAATAGTTTTATATGTTCCAAAATTTATTGCAGGGCTAATTATTCTTTTAATAGGTATTATTATTGCATCAATTGTAAAAACAATAATTCTAAGTGTTGCCAAAACTCTTAAATTTGAAACATTCCTCAAAAGATATGGAGTACCTGAGCTTAGACAGGATTACAATTGGAGTAACCTTATTGCCGAGATTTCACGTTGGTTTGTAATAATAATATTTTTAATTCCAACAGCTGACGTTTGGGGACTTCCGAGAATAGGAACGCTTCTTAACGAAGTTTTGCTTTACCTGCCAAACGTATTTGTTGCAGTTGTAATTGCTCTTGTTGGTTTTGTTCTGGCTAGCCTTGCCCACGATGTAATTTTGGCATCTCTTAAAGGTGTTTCCCAAGAGTCAGCAAAAATGATTGCAACAGGAACTCAGTGGGCAATCAGCATTTTTGTAATTTTGGCGGTTTTAAATCAGCTTGGAGTTGCGTCAGATCTGATAAGGATCTTATTTACTGGAATCGTTGCAATGATAGCAATTGCTGGCGGAATCGCATTTGGTCTAGGCGGACAGGATAGCGCAAGACAAGTTCTTGAGGAATTTAAAAAAAGGATTAAATAACCACGCCCGACACGCAACCTGCCCGCCAGTGCCAGTCGTGGCAGGCGGGGATAAGCTTGCGAAGTCGTTGCGGGCTGGTTGAATGTTTTAAGAAATATAATGTATAATTGTAGTCCAAAACGCGCCGCGTTCGTCTAGTGGTCCAGGACATCTGGTTTTCAGCCAGGGAATCAGGGGTTCGACTCCCCTACGCGGTACTGTAAAGTACAACGAAGTAGACTTTACAGTCGTGAAGCGAATTTTATTCTGCTTCATGACAAATAATGTTTCTTTAGAAACAAATAAATGTCTAAATTAACCCACTGTGTTTATGTACTCCTAAGTTTAAAAGATGATAAATTATATATAGGATCTACATCAAATTTAAAACAAAGGTTAACTGATCACTTTCACGGAAACTCCAAAAGTACAGCACCAAGACGTCCATTTAAGTTAGTTTTTTGTGAATATTTTGTTTCAAAAAAAGATGCATTGCGAAGAGAGAAATATTTTAAAACAACAGTAGGAAAGAGATCACTAAAACTAATTTTAAGAGAATCCTTAAAATCTATATGAGCGAAGTGTATCCCCTACGCGGTACACATTTTATGTTCCCTATTTGATCTTCGGTGATATAATTTTCTGCGTGAAAGAAAGAGGACCGAATAGACTGAAAATAATTGGTAGCGTTGGACTTGCTACCGCCATTGGAATTGGATCAATTTCACAACGTAACACCGGTGATCCTCTCACTTATTTTCAAAAAATTGGAAATTATACAGCGGTTGTTCTGGAAGTTTCAAATGCAGTTGCGATTGGATTAAGATCCTATCCAAACCTCGACCCTCTGCAATTGGCAGACGTAACCGCAGACTATTTAGAAGTAGTACCACAACTAGTTACCAACTACTTAAATGATAAGCAATGTAATTCCTCTCAGCTGATTCTAAGACCTCAATTGCATACTGCAAATGTTTCCATAAACAGATCAGAAGCTGAACAAATTTCTTTCGCTGAACGAGATGAAAAAGATAAATTTCATGGTCTCGCAAAAGATTCAGCAGAAAGGAACGGACTAACATTAATTAATGAAAAACAATACCTGGAACAGATTGACAATGCAACTACAATTGATGAGATATTGAAAGCTGTAAATTCATATACAAGAAATTATTCACTAAAAATTTCAGCACCTGATGCGGATGAGATAGAGGACTTACCAATTAAGTTTTTTGGAATAAGTAAGAATAAATTTGATCTTAACAAATTTAAATCAATCTCCAAAGATTTTATTAAATCCCTATATTATATTCCTACAGAAGTTGCAATATCGGCAAATGTTCGTGAAATAAAAATTGTTGATTCAACATATCATATTATGCTAAAACATTTGTTAGGTAACAGCGCATTTTACAAAGACTTAAGAGCGGAAAAATATGGCAGTCTTCACCCCGGCGGTATTTACCACCCCGTAAACAGAATTATCTATGTTGGTCTAAATGAATTAGAAAGCTATAAGTTTTCCGGAAAGATCCTTCATGAGCTATCGCACGCCATTTTATTTAAATTCTGCGGAATTTTTGGCTCATTAAATGATAAAGAATTTGCCGAACTTAATCCTGAAGGTTTTTCATATGCAAGCAGAAAGTCGAAAGAAAAATACCAAGGTATTACAAGTACAGTATTTGGTTATAATAATGTGTATGAAGACGCAGCTTACATAATGGGCGATTTCATACTTGGATTTTCACCAGAGAGAAAATATTCTGTTTCACCAACATTAGTAAGTAAGATCAGGCTGTTGCTTGCAAGAACTGAAACAGTTACCCCAGGATATACAAATTACTTCATAGATTTAGTAAATAACTCTAATCAGTCTTCTTAATCTTAGAAATTTAGTTTACCCACTCTTGTCCTTGGGGATTAACTGGCGGAAGTTCGTACCAATTATCAGGCACCATGACTGTTTCTTTCGTTCTTCCTTTTATTTCGTCTTTTTTTCTACCTTGTCCATCAAATAGCGTAAGGCGGACTTTTCTACCCTCTCTCCCGTCCTTCATAGCACCTCTTATTTGATCACCATTTAATTCTCTTCTTATCGCTGCCTCCTTTGCTACTTCATTAATTTCATCCTGTAAACGGACCTTTTCTTTATTAGCTAAAACAGCAGCTGCGGACGGCTCCATACCAAGACTCATTACAACCAGTCTGTCATGCGCATCACCATCACCTATATGTGTTGCTGCTGCTATTACATTTGGTTCTGATAATTCAGCTTGCCCTTCTTCCTCAGAGATTATTTCCAACCTTTTAGCTCTAACTCCTAAACTTTCACCAACGACAACATGTTCTGCTTCATATCTTGCTACTTTTCCAACATGCACGGTGTCTCT
>Ga0155812_104_pt4 | contig 23236 bp, 20 predicted proteins | sample RifCSPlowO2_01_FD_107466 | JGI IMG/M metagenome (GOLD analysis project Ga0155812, IMG submission 107466) | Candidatus Levybacteria bacterium RIFCSPLOWO2_01_FULL_39_10 | reverse complement strand
CGAGACCACTGCTTCAATTCCCATTCTCTTTTCATCGCTTCCGAACGAGAAGAGAGCGTTTCACTATAAATAAGTTCAAAGGAATTGAAATAACGAATATACCTTGCAGATTTTAAGCTTTTCTTTTTATGTTCGAGCATCCTCTTTTTTAAATTATTCGTCTGACCAATATATAATGTATTTGAAGAGGTGCGGAGAATATAAACAGTAAAAGTCATCTTTCGACTCATTTCATTCGCTCGGGATGTTCTCCTGCTATAGCTGTGAGCGCAGTCGAACAGCTGCCGGACTTGGATTCGAACCAAGATGAACGGATTCAGAGTCCGCTATCCTACTTTACCCCGCACCTTTTCTCTGCTGCGAGACTACGATTCGAACGTAGATAAACGGATTCAGAGTCCGTTGTCCTACCATTAGACGATCTCGCAATGTTAAAGGTGCGGGGCAAGGATGATCCGGCAATTAAGTGTATTTTACTAAAATTAACCTCAAATTACTAATTCATATATTCTTTCTTGAAAAGGATAATGCTTGTGTGTTATTATTTTCAGATTCTGCCTCAAATTCTGTGATTACCCTATCAAGAGAACGTTTATTAGTAATTGCTCCACATCCTGATGATGAAATCATAGGATGCGGAGGTCTGATTCAAAAAATAAAAGAAAACGGCGGCAAAGTCTATGTAATTTTTTTAACAAATGGTGACACAAACGATTTTTCAAAATCCGGCCCATCCAGTGCAAATGAAAGGAATTTAGAAATTGAGCGCGTTGCCAAATTCTTAGATTACGACAGATATCACATTGCATTTGAAGGAAATAAGTTTCACTTAAGACTTGATCTGTTGGGACAAAAGGCTCTAATAGACATGATTGAGAGGGATAGTCCGATATCGATTGAGAAAGTTAAACCTACAATAGTTGCCTTCCCAAGCGTCAACTCCTACAATCAAGACCACGTTATAGCTGCGAAAGCAACCCACGCTTGTCTTAGAACATCATCAAAAGAAAAACATTTTGTCCCAACAGCAATCTCATATGAGTTTCCTGCAGATTTCTGGTCAACAAAGCCTGAATCTCCAAAAAACTGTTTTCTTCCCCTGACAAAAAACGAATGGGATAAAAAGATTGAGGCGTTAAAACTGTATAAATCCCAATGGCGGGAATTTCCAAGCTCAAGGTCTGAGAAAACTCTTACTTCTCTCGCAACACTTCGGGGTGCTGAAAGCTTAAATGATTTTGCCGAAGGATTTTATTTATATAGAGGGGTTTTAAAATAATGAGATATTCAGGAATTCAGCCACAATATTTCCCAAGACTTCACTATTTTGCAAGAATTTTAAACGCCGATATTTTTGTTTCCCGCGATGACGCGCAGTTTTTGAGAAAACACAAATACCCTGACGGGAAGACAGACAAATCCTATCAAGCCCACACACCTATAAAAACTCCGTCAGGGATATACCTTCTCAATGTTCCCACCAAACATGAGGGTTTTATCCCAATTTATAAAACAGCAATCTCTTATAATTTTACTTGGGCCGAAGATCATCTCAAGACAATTCAGATTAATTACTCGAAGTCTCCGAACTTTAATGATATATATAAAGACTTAGAGCTTATTCTGTCAAATAAATTTGATACTCTTGATTCTCTTAATTTAGCAACAATATCCTGGCCTATTTTATATCTTCTGGGAAAAAAATTGAATAAAATTGATGATCTCAAGGTTGAAAACATTAATTTACTTTTAGAAAAGCAGGATTCTTTCCGCCTTACATCAATAAAAAAAGCAATCGAGGCAGACTCGGTTAAAGATTTTAAGAAGTTTGACTCCCTCTCGCCCAATGAAAAAATTGTGAAGCTTTGTCGTGAATTTGGGGGAGACGAGGATTACTGCGGAGGAACAGGGGCAACTGCGTATATTGATCACGGGGTTTTTGAAAAAAACGGAATAAAAATAACAGTTCAGGATTGGAAATGTAGTGAGTATCCTCAACTTTTTACGAAACAGCAGGAATTTATCCCTAATTTATCTATTATTGATCTTCTGATGAACGTTTCGCGGGAAGGCGCAATAAAAATTTTAAATGGATGAAGTTTAAACATGTTTCTTTTTTACTTTTTATTATAATAGCAGTAGAAATTATATTTTTGGTATTTACTTATTATTTAAATCAAAAAACTGAACCTCAAAGTAATTTAACAAGCAGCCCTCCTGAAATTCAAACCCCGATAAATAAATCTATGGTGGTTAGGGCTGCAATTCCATATTGGGATCAGGAAAATGCAATAAGATCTTTCAAGGAAAATACTGATTTAATAGATATTGTTAGTGTATTTTGGTATTACATAGACGAAAATGGAAAAATAAATAAGTATGAGTACGCTAATGAAGACGAATCTCTAATAGAATTTGCGCATCAAAATGATATAAAGGTGAGTGCAGTGCTTACAAATCTTGGAGAGTTCGGTGATTTTGATTCAACAAGAGTCGAAAATGTAATAAAAGATGAAGAATCAATATCAAATCATATTAATGATATAAAAAAATTATTAGAAGACAAGAGCTTTGATGGCATTACGATTGATTACGAAAGCGTTGATTCCTCCCAGGAACAGAAATTCTCTGATTTTATAAAGAAACTGTCAGAAGAACTTGGGGAAGACGGAAAATATGTTGAAGTGGCGCTTCACCCAAAAGAAAATTTTTCAGCTCAAAGAAAATATGCTTATCAGGACTGGGAAGAAATTGCAAAATATGCAGACAGGATTTACATAATGGCATATGGACAATATACCGATGAAGAAGATTCAGGCCCAATTGCATCTATAGACTGGGTTTCTCAAATATTATCGTACGCAAAAAATCAAGATATTCCCAACTCAAAATTATATCTAGGAATACCTTTGTATGGATACGATTGGGATAAGAATTCAGAAGAAGATGCAGAAGGATTAACTTTTCAGGATATTTCTAATTTGCTCTTAAAAGAAGGGGTTATAGCGGAGTGGGATGAAAATGCAAAATCTCCGCACTTTAGTTATGGCGGGGATCATGAAGTTTGGTTTGAAGACGGGCGAAGCGTTGAAGAGAAAATAAAACTTGCAAAAAAATTTAATTTGGCTGGAATTACTTTCTGGAGGCTCGGCGGCGAAGACCCGAAAGTTTGGGACGTAATTAAAAAGTACCGCAAAAATTAAATTGTATAAACCCTACCAGGAAGCATCTCAATTAATATATTTCTTCTTGGGTATTCAGCTAAAAGTTCTTGATTAAATCCCTCTCCGTATTCAACCCGCACCTGTTCGCCTCTTGTAATAGCCCAGCGCCTGGTTTTTTCAACAGCATTACCCTTTTTTCTATGCGCTAAAAATCCCATTTGACTTTCGTGTGTTGCAAAAGTGGCCAATTTTTGTTCAATTACGTCCGATATGTCAACAATTGTATTGACTTGCACAATTTGCCCAGCTGATCCAACAAGACTTTGCGGATCTGTGTGATATAGGTAAGGTTGTGGAGTAATTGAAGGCACATCTGTATCAGCGTCAAAATTTTTATGCCCAGCTTCGGGAATGGCCCAATTAACCAGTGCTCCTGTATGCCAATGATCTGTCATGTAGTCTTCTTTTGAAGGATGAGTTATTATGATTTGTGGATTAACATCCCGGATTAGTCCCGCTATCTTTCTAACGTTTTCAAGGCTGTATTCTATGCTTCCATCGCGAATACCTAAATTAATATATTTTGCACCAATTTTTTCAGCCGCTTTCTGGGCCTCCTCAAGCCGTATTGCAACTATTTCTTCGGCTGTTTCAGTTTTTGAGCCACAAGCTCCGTCAGTCAGGGCCGCAATTGTAACCGCATATCCCGCTTGTTTTAAAAGAAGCAATGTTCCGCCTGCAAATTGTTCCATATCATCAGGATGTCCGCCAATTGCAAGCACACTTTTTTTCATTAGGGCCTGATTTTAGTTTGGGAAAAGATAATTGTCAAGCCTGTCGTTTCGGGCTAAACCCATTGACTTTGTTTATTTTTATTTGTAGAATATCCTTCACAATGTCAGCAGAAGATTTAAGAGGAAGACCACATGGAGATCCAAAAGAAGCTATAGATGCAGTGGCAAGTCCATATGAAGTTTTAGAAATACAAACTCCTCCGTTTCATAGTAAATTTTCAATGGATTTTGGAGAGCATAGGATAATAGGGCCTGATGGTAGGGAAGAAGTGCGACTAGTAACAACTTTTCCACAGATGGCTACAATGACTTTTCCTTATACCGAAGATGGGTTTGTTTTAATTGAGGAAGATACTTACGTGGCAGGACCAAAACTAGAAGCTCCGGGCGGAGTAATAAAGCTTGACGATCCACAAGAAGCAGCCCTTATGATAGTTAAGGGGGAGACTGGAATAGAGTTTGTTCCAGATTCAATAACTGAGGCCGTGAGATATCAGACAAGTGCAGCTAACACAGATAATAAAACATTTTTATCTTCCGGGCTGGTAGCAAGGATTGGTGAACAGGATCCGGAGACAACCGCGACTATTAGATTAAGAAACGTATCTTTTGATGAGGCTCTGGATAGAGTGGTTAATGATGAGTTGCCTTACGAGCAAAGGATCAACACGGGAAGCGTTGTTCTTGGAGTACTTCTGACTTTAGATCGAATTGCTCAAGAACGCGGATTGGATTTTTCAAGCCATATGAAACAAATCTTTCCACCACAGGGTTGGGTTCTTCATTTTAGAGCACCGGCTTGGAAATCCACTGCTTCACAGGAGTCTAGGCTGCAATTTCCTCCACACTTACCTTATTCACTTGTGAGCCGTGAGATTCTAAGAGAAAGAGATGATGAAACGCAGCGTGTGCAGCTTATTCATGACACCGTTACTATTGAAGGAAATACTAAAGATCAATTTTGGATAAATCAGCCTGATCATGTTAGGATAATCCCCATAGACGAGGATAGTAATATATATCTAGGATTACTGCCTAATTATCCCTACAATATTAATTGGCCTGTAATGGCAGGAGAATCTGTTGGCGATGACGATACTTATGCGCAAGCTGCACAGAGAGCTGCGGGGAATATTTTTGGTGTTGATATAAACGCCAAACAGCTATGTAAATTAGCTGATTTTGAAGAAGTTACCAGTCGCATGAGAGTAAAAGAAAAAGTAATTGCGGCAAGGATTAATGCGGGAGACTTAGAAGGAGTGGAAAATATTGTAAAACTCTCGCTTCAAGAAGCTTGGCAAATGGTCAAAGACGGACAGGTTCAGGCTACTACGACCGCTACAGCAATAGGTTTACTCCAGTATAAAAAACCCATTTTTGGTTAAATTGCAACCTAATTAAGAGCGTCAAGCCTGTCGTTTTGGAGAAACCCATCTACCTTTTGATTTTCCAAAGAACCCCGGAATAATTGATGATAGAAGTATAAGAGAAGTTATGTAGTGCATAAAAAAGAAAAAAAGTCCATAGAAAATGAACTGCGGTTTTTTATTCCAAAGACCAATTATTACAGTTATAGTGTAGTCAATAAGAAATACGCCGATAAAAAGGTCAAATATGCTGTAGCTTTCATAAAAAGGCAGAGACTGATAAAAATTTGTAATTTTTTCGAAAGGGCCAATTGAGAAAAACGTTGAAGCGATCGTTAATATTATGAGCGGTAGAAGGATGAAAAAAATTGAATTCATTAGAATTTCAAATGAAAAAACACCAAGCGCGATCCAAAAAAAAGACGGCCATATTCCGTTGATTCTGACAGTTTGAAAAAAGCCGATATTCCATCTCCTTACCTGTTTCCAATAGTCCGGAAGGTTTGAAGGATACTGATCCCAGCCTATCATTCTTGGTTCATAACCGAGTTTTCCAATTTTTCTTTTATGGATTTGAAAGGCTAGATTAAAATCCTCAATCAAAAGCCCGGGAGTGTCAATTTCAAGATTTTCTAATGCATCGGACCTGTAGATTGTGGCAAAGCCTGGAACTACATAGTTTACATTGGTAAATTTCCAGGTCTGACCATAAACAAAACAATATTGAAGGAGCCTATTAAGTCTGTCCCTATAGGCCCAAAAATAATAATGAAGCCTTGGCCTTATGTGCTTCGGCCATTTTATTTGCGAGCTGGCAAAAACTACTTTTATATCCTTATCGTTGAACAAAGGCAGAGCATGTTTGAGGCAATTCTTATCCATTCTAGTGTCCGCGTCGATTATAAAAATTAATTTATATCGTTCAAAAAGTTTATATCTCTGAAAAAGATATTTAAGAGCCCTTGCTTTACCGCGTCCGGGGTTAAGTTTTGAGACATGACATTCCTCCATGCGTGCTCTCCGATAGGTTTTGTCCTTTGATCCGTCCGAAGCAACATAGATTTGAGAAGCTCTCACAGATTTTTTAGCTGCTTGGATACATTTTCTGATAATTACCTCTTCATCATGAGCCGGTATTACAACTGCAATGTCGCTTGGTTTAAAGCGACGGCGGTATAATCTTTTCTTTTTCGTGGTAATTTTTCCAGTAATAAATCTTAAGATTCCAATAATTGTCCAAAAAGTGATGCTTATTCCAAAGGGAAGACCAAAAGGAGAAATAGGTTTCATAGAACTGCGATTATAGAATGAATAGCCTATTAAATCAATATAAACCTTGTATTAATAATTTATTTTGTTATAATCCCCTTCTAGATATGAAAGAGAATATGGAGGCTGCCGCAACAAATGTTGTAAATCAGCTCTGGGAAGTTGCATTAGCCCATGAACGGATCTATCCTTCAGAAATTCAGGCAGTTTTGGTATTCTCAGGCCCCGGAACTTACTACGATAAATTAAAACCAAACCAGGCTGAATACATGAGGTGGATGGACAGAGATAGAATAAGAGCCGGTGTTGCAGTGGTTAGGGAGGTAACTGCTTCAAATATGAGAGACTTAGAAATCGATCCTAACAAAAAGGGTTACTACGTATCAAAAGAGGATGTTGAATGGTTTGGCCCATTTTTTGTTTATAACGGAATTCCAATTGAAAATAAAGTTATTCGGGAAGTATTGAGATCGGAGAAATGCAAACTCCCACAGGAAAAAGTATTAATAATAGATGAAGTAAGAGAAACTGATAAAATTCATGCAATCAGGCATACAGGCGATCAGTATAGTAGCTTTTATCAGGAATTGATAAACCCGTCAAGCCCTCTTAATTCTATAGAAAATGTTGCGCTTGTTGCCCATATTCCTGATTTTATAAGGCATCCTTTTTATGCAAAACTCTATCAGGAAAGGTTAAGGTCTGAACACGGTAGAAATATAAATTTCTGGGCATATGGGCTAAAAAGCAGGCCTGGAACCGAGCTAATTCATACTAATGAAGAGATTAAAAGATTAGTTCCATACGCCCAAAAGGGAGATTTATCAACCACACCTGCAGAACTTATTATATAGCTGTTTTCTTCAGCCCCTCGTAGATTCCGATGTTTTGGCGCCAACCAAGTGATTTTAATTTAGTCAGGTCCGGTAGTCTTGCTTGGTGATCATGGGCTGGGCGTTTTACAAACTTTATAGAACTCTTGGAGTTGGTCGCGAACTTTACAAGATTTGCGAGTTCTAGAATTGAAACTTGCGTATCTGAACCCGCATTATATACCTCTCCCCTTTTTCCTTTTTTCATAATAAGTATTAGAGCCTCCACCAAATCATCAACATAACAGAATGTCCTTTTTTGGGATCCGTCTCCGTCTACCGGAATCGGTTTATTAGCTTTAGCAAACTTCAAAAACTTTGTTGTGACGCGTAAATCTTCATATTTCTTGGGACCATATGTATTGAAAAGCCGGACAATCTTGGCATCAAGTGAGAATTTCCTGACGTATGACAAAATTAAGCTTTCGGCATACCGCTTTCCTTCTTCATAAGGACTCCTTGGTCCAACAGGATCAGCGTTTCCCGCGTAATCTTCTTTTTGAGGGAAAACAAGAGGGTCTCCGTAAATTTCAGATGAGCTTGTAAATAAAAACTGGGCTTTATGTTTCAGCGCAATATTAAGGATTTTCTCGGTTCCAATTGATGATGTTCTTAGCATTTCAAAAGGCATTTTTGCTATGTTTGGAACACCTGTCGGACATGCTAAATGGTAAATTTCACTAACTTTGATTCTTTTTTTATCAAGAAGCTCTGAAATATTGTTTGTAATATCATCCTCAATCAGTACAAAGTTTGGGTTTTTGGAAAGATCTTTAATATTTGCCTTGCTTGATGTGATGAAATTATCAACACAAATAACTCTGTTGCCCCCGTCAAGCAGTCTTTTGCAAAGAGCTTCACCAATCAGCCCTGCACCACCTGTTACAAGTATAGTTTTCATATGCGATAAATATGGGGATAGGAATAATTTTTAAGTGCGTTTTTAGTATCAATTATTGGTTTTCCTAGAGAAATAATTCTTTCGTAATCAATTGTTGAGTGAGGAGTTGTCAGAACAATTATGTCTTTTTTGTTTATGGTCGGACTGGAAAGATCAATTGATCTCGCTCCGTTATATGCCGGGAAATAAGGGTCATGGTAATCTACCTTAATCTTATTTTCTTTGAGAAGACTCCAAATAATAAGAGACGGAGATTCTCTGTTATCCGGAGTGTCTTCTTTGTATGATATTCCAACAAGAAGCGCTGAGTGGCTGTTTTTCACGCCATTTGTTTTTTTAAGAACCTCGATCGTTTTCTCAACAACTTTTCTAGGCTGTAAATCATTAACAAACCCTGCTCTTTCCAAAATTCCAAGCTCTATCCCTCTTTTTTTTGCATCATCAAGTAAATAGTACGGATCAACGGGAATGCAGTGTCCGCCGATTCCAGGCCCTGGATAATGCGGCATAAATCCAAAAGGTTTTGATGATGCTGCCTCAATTACTTCCCAAAGATTTACACCTAGACTGTTGGCATAGTCCAAAAGCTCATTCATAAAGCTTATGTTTATGAACCTGTATGCATTTTCCAAAAGTTTTGACATCTCAGCTGTTTCAAGACTTGAAACGCTTACTACACTCTCAATAAATGAGCTGTAAAAAAGATGTGTCAAATTTTTTGAAGTAATGCTAAGGCCTGATACAACTTTTGGGGTGTTATTTATTCCGTAATTTAAGTTCCCTGGATCAACTCTTTCGGGAGAAAATGAAAGGTAAAAGTCTTTTTCTTCGGAAAGTCCTGACATTTTAAGGATGGGAAGTACGATATTTCGGGTGGTTCCTGCTGCAACTGTTGACTCAATAATGACTAAAGTTGCAGGCGTTAAGATTTTGCTAGTTTTAGCAAGCGAGCTTACTAAGGGATCAAGGTCTGGGGTTTTGTCGTTTTTAATAGGGGTTGGGACACATATGCATACTATATCGCAGCGCTTTAGATCCTCGATATTAGATGTGGCAGAGTATCCGAAACTTTTATCGCTATTTATCCTTTTTGCTTTTTCAGGGTCGCGGGTAAGGCCTAACACATCAAATCCAGCACCTCTTGCGCCTTTTCCCAAAGCATCTCCAACGTAGCCAATTCCTATTATCCCAACCCTTGCTCGGCGGCGCCTTATTTTTTCAAATAAAACCTTTGAATAATCCATTTTAAAAAAAATAGGCAATCCTTTCGGATTGCCTCTGTTTGCAGTCAGCAAATACTACTTCTAATTTTGTAACATAAATTTTTAAAAAAATCTAGATGGTAATTTTCAAGATTTTGTGGAATTTAAGACCTTTTGACAAATTCTACTAATAATGAAGAAAAGGTGAAGCTTAAAATTACAAATTGAAATTGATTGAAAAATGAAGCTTTGCTTTTCTAGCTAAAATATTTGAGGCACTTACTACAAAATAAGTAAAAGATAGTATTTCAAGCCCAAAAAAAGGATAACCTAAATATCCCAAAATAGGCATCTCAAATACTTTATGAAAACCCACATAAGGAATAGTGTAGAACCATTTCGGAAGCGAATAAAAATTCCACATCTCCCACCAGAAGCCTGTGAATATTGTCGCAACTGCGACAGAATAGACGTTAATTCTTATCCCTTTTGAAACCTGCCCGATCAAGGATGGAAATCCAAGCAGGTAATTTATAGGATCAATAATAAGAAATCCGGCAATCCAAACAAGCGGAAAAGTTTCTCTGGGATAAATTGGCATAAAAATAAAGAAGAAAATCCCTAAAAAGATTAAGAAAAAGAGAAATAGTTTGTTAATATTAAATGTCTTATATCTCTTTTCAGCTCTTTCTAATATCTCTTTAAATAAAAAAGTAGTGGATAAAACAGCGGGAATTACCGTAGAAAAATCGATTGACGCTCTGATGTTAAATTCCAAATCACTAACCGGCCGACCAAGAATATAATGCCAATTTTGGAGAAAGTGGTTAATAAATTCAAAAAACCACCATGCCGGAATTGAAATTAGAAATAAAAAGATAAATCCATATCTCATTCTTTTCAGCAGTGAATCTCCAAATAAAACTTCCGATAAACCATTTAGTGTCAATATGTATCCAAGCCAAAGAGGGAAAAACGGGTGTTCATGAATTACGGGAATTCTAGTCCACGAAAAAATCCATGAAATAAGTGCGAGAGAAATTCCAACAATTAAAAGTTTCATTATTGTGTCCTTGACTTAATATTTGCTAATATTTGCTCTCTTCCTTCAATTTTTACCATTGTTTCTATAAGGGGAAGTCCCTGCTCCCTACCAGTTATTAAAAAATAGACCATTTTCATTGAAACCTCATTCTTGTCTTTAAAATTTTTAAGATGATTAAGAATTATATCCTCTCTCCAGTCTTTATGTTCTATTGCCGAAAGTTCCGAAAGAAGAAGCTTTGCCTTTTCTTTTTCTTCATCCGAAAACTCTCGCATTTTTTGAGGGGCATTAACGAGTATTTTAAAATCTGATAATTTCTTCATTCTGGATTGAGCAAGTCCTAGAAGAAGATTTATGTGTCTGCTATCAAAAACTTGGGAAAAACTTTCATCATCCCGACAGTATCTTTCAAGCCTTTTTAAAAGCTCTTCTTTTGGAAGTTTTCTTATCCAGACACCATTTAACCATTCAAGCTTGGTCAGGTCAAAAATAGGTCCTACGGGTTTTAAATCTTTAGGGTCAAAAAGGCCTATAAATTCACTGAGGCTGAATTCCTCCTTTTCCTCAGGGTGACTCCAACCTAAAAGCGCCAGAAAATTAAGTATTGCCTCAGGTAAATATCCCTCATCTTTATACCAGGAAACGCTAGTGTGTCCCTGTCTTTTTGAAAGCTTTGATTTATCAGGATTTCTAAGACTTGGTGTGTGATAAAAAAGCGGTTTATCCCATCCAAAATAGTCGTATAAGATCTCGTGTTTTGGAAGAGATGACAGCCACTCTTCACCTCTTATAACGTGGGTAATTTTCATAAGGTAATCATCAACTACAACCGCAAAATGATATGTTGGGTATCCATCTGATTTTATAAGAACTGCGTCTTCAATAAGGTGCGGATCAAATTCAATCCTCCCCCTAATTTCATCATTAACTGTTATCTTTTCGGTATCCGGAATTTTTAAACGTATAACGTGAGGCTCATCCAATCTTTTTTTTGCGTCCGTTAGTGCAATATTTCTGCAGTGCCTGTCATAAATTAGAGGCTGCTTTGATGCAGATTGCGCAGATTTTAGAACGTCAAGCCTTTCTTTTGTGCAGAAACAGTAGTAACAGCCTCCTTTTTCTAATAGCTCATCTACATATTTTTTATATATTTCAAGCCTGTTACTTTGTCTGTATGGGCCGTACTCTCCTTCATATCTTGGACTCTCATCTTCCGAAAGCCCGAACCAATCCAGGGCTTCGAAGATCGCGTCCTCCGCGTCCTCAACAAGTCTTGCCCTGTCCGTATCTTCAATCCTTAAGACAAACTGTCCCCTATTTTTTTTAGCAAACGCGAAATTAAAAAGCGCCTGGTAAATTGTCCCAATATGGGGGTATCCAGTTGGGCTTGGTGCAATGCGAGTTCTAACCTGTGTATTTTCCATTTATTTTTCTCTCCTTTCCAATTTGAGGGGTGACTTTCCTGGAAGGGCTCCCGACAGCACGCAGCCAAGTGAGTCGTTGTCGAGCACTGGCGGGAAGGAAAGGAAAGGCAGACCCCGAAAATTTCTCTCCATTTATTTGCATTGTAGCTAAAAACCCAGCTATACTCAAGATATGCGCGAGTTTACTCTTGATATCGTAAAAAATAAATTAATTAAAATTGGAAAATGGCTTGGTCTGATTTTAATAATAATTATTTCTATTTTTTTGCTTTATAAGGTCGGGACATTTTTGAAAAATGTATTTTTTCCTCCAAAAATGCCTCCTCCAGAAGCTAAGTTTGGAAAACTTCCTAATATATTTTTTCCTGAAGGAATAAAAAAAGATTTTAAGTATGAGATAGACACGCTGACAGGGGACCTGCCGCAGTTTTCGAACAGAGCAAATGTTTATAAAACTATTCAGCCGGAGCCTGATATTTTGGCGGTTGAAAAAGCAGATACAAAAATTAAATCATTCGGATTTACAATTGGGCCCGAGCAGTTGTCAGAAACTGTATACAGATGGAGGTCTGAAGACAGTCTAAATAAAAATCTTGTTGTGTCGGTAAAGATTCCCGAGTTTAATCTTTCCTCATCATTTTTGACCAATCCCGATATTCTTTCTGCCAGAAATTTGCCCACTGAGGATGAGTCAATCCTGATTGCAAAATCGTTTATTAGTTTTTTGGGATATTTTCCTGAAGATATCGATGATGAAAGAACAATCACTCAGCTTCTTGATATCCAAAATGGCGTAATAACTCCTGCGATCAGCTTCTCACGGGCAAAACTTATAAATATACTTTTTTTCCAAAAAGACAAGGACAATCTTCCAATTGTATACCCCCAGGCGGGACAATCCTCAATGAGCTTTACTGTTGGTGCAGATTCTGAAGAGGTTGACGGGCGATTTTTCTATCAGAAGCTGTCAGATGAAGGATCCGACTATTCTATCAAATCTGCCGAAGAAGCGCTTGCGGACCTTAAAAACGGAAAAGCTTTTATAAATGCGCATACAGGAGATAATTTAAATATAAAAATTAAAGATGTATATCTCGGATATTATATTGAAGGAAGAGAGCAAAGATATCTTACGCCAATAATTGTTTTTGAGGGGTCAAGCGGTTTCAGCGCATATGTCCCGGCTGTCAAGGATGAATGGTTTGATATGTAATGCTGCTTAAGTAATCAAGAAGAAGCTTTGTATCCAAAAACCTGTCCTCGCTTCTCATAACTACGAAGATAAGTTCTTTGTCAATATTATCTAGTTTTTTTGTAGTGACAAGCACCTCACCAGCAGACTCTGTAAAACCGGTTTTAACGCCATTTACGCCTGGAATATCCAAAAGCTCATTCAGATTAGAAACAAAGTATTTATTTCCGTCAAGGCTTTCTATTTCCCTATCTTCCGTTGAAACAACTTGGGAAAAGAGAGGATTTTCAATCGCGTAGGACGTGAGCCTAGCAAGATCAACAGGCGTTGTGTAGTTGCCGTCCTCAATCCCAACAGGATCGACGAAACGAGTATTTTTCAATAAAAATTCTTCTGCTTTCTCGTTCATTTTTCTGACAAATTCCCGCTCCCCTCCGGGATAACTTTGGGAAATTGCAAGTGTTGCGTCATTATTTGACGGAAGAAGCATTGCATAAAGCATGTCTTCAAAAGTAAATCTTTCGCCTTTTTGAAATTCGGATATTGCTCCCCCTACGTTTGTTTCATTAATTATAATAGGATCATTCAGTTTGTAATGATCAAGAGCAACAAGTGCCGTCATTATTTTCGTAGTTGATGCTGGTAAAAACCTTAGGTTTGGATTTTTTGAATAGATCGGAACCTTGGAATCGTTATCAATTACAACTGCTCCTTTTGCGGATATTACAGGGGGATTTTGTCCATTTGAGACCATAGGATAATCCTGAGATGTAACAGTAAGGGGCAAAATATTAACACTGACTTCTGACAATTGTTTTTTAATCTCGTAATTAAGATATACAAGTATGACAAAAATGAAAAAAAACAGTGCAAGAGAAAAAAGATAAAATAATTTTGTTTTATTCCTATTCTGTTTTTGAGAACTTTTCATTCATTTTATTTATCAACAATTTTAATTCCAAGTTCTTTAAGCTGTTCTTTAGGGAGCTGAGATGGTGCATCCATAACTGACGTTCTTCCGGTTGAAGTCATAGGAAACGCCATACTTTCCTTAACAGACACTTCCCCTCTGAGAAGAGCAATCTGACGGTCAAGTCCTAGAGCTATCCCTCCGTGAGGAGGTGCGCCGAATGAAAACGCCTCAAGCATGTGGCCGACGCTTTCTTTGATTTGTGAATCCGAATATCCCATAATTTTATAAGTTGCTTTAAGTATTTCCCCTTTGTGCGCCCTAATGCTGCCTCCTCCCACCTCAAGCCCATTGCAAACCAAATCGTATTGGGTCGTAATAATCTTATCTACATTTTCACCCCTCATTAGATAATCAAGGTGATCAGGAATTGGCATGCTGAAAGGATTGTGTGTAAATGTCCACTCGCTTTTGCTGTCAAATTTATCCGAAACTTCTTCTTTGTTAACGGGTCTAAAGAAAGGAAAATCCACAACCCAGGCAAATGCCAAAGTTCCGTTTTCTTTTTCCTCATCTGTCCGCAAATCAAACTTATCTGCTCCAAACTTTTTCATTGCTCCCTCATAAGAAAATACCGGGAATTTCTGATCTTTCAGCCTTCCGCCCACTTTTTGTATTGCTTCTTTGACTACATCCTCAACAGTATTCATCACATCCTCGCGCGTGACAAAACTCATCTCAAGATCAAGTTGTGTATGCTCAAATCCTCTGTCTGCTCTTAAATCCTCATCTCGTAAACAATGCGGAAATTGAAAATATCGCTCAAATCCTGAAATCATCAAAAGCTGCTTATACTGCTGCGGGCTTTGGGGCAATGCATAAAATTTACCAGGCTGAAATCTTGAGGGCACAACAAAATCCCTTGCTCCTTCCATAGTCGACTTTGTAAGAATTGGGGTTTCAATCTCCACAAACTCTTTTTTTAGAAGTGCTTGTCTTAGTGCCTGCATATAATCGCTTCTGAGTTTTATGTTTGTTTGCATACGGGGTCGCCTCAGATCAAGATATCTATATTTGAGTCTCACATCCTCACCTATTTCTCGTCCGTCCGAAGTCACATCAAAAGGAGGAGTACCGGATCTTCCCAAAATTTCAATATTTTTTGCAATAAGCTCTATCTCTCCCGTTGGAAGATCTTTATTTATGGTGTTTTCTGATCTTTTTTTTACCTCACCTTTTATTTCAACAACAAACTCGGACCTAATTTCCTGAACCACTCTATATGCTTCCGGGGATGCGGAGGACGCTACAACTGTCTGAATTAATCCGTCTTTATCTCTAACATCTAAAAAAATAATTTTCCCGAGGTCACGTCTTGTATTTACCCAGCCTTTTACTAAAACCTCTTCTCCAACCTTGCCTACTAAATCTTTAGTCAGTGTTCTTTGCATAAGTGTATTTTATTATTTTAGCTTCAGAATAACAAGAAGAATAATATTGACCCCGTTAGAAGTAAGTTGCCTTGACAACTGACGATTTCTTTGAAATCGGACTTCTAACGGGGTTGACAAAAACTCTCTCTAGTGTTAAATTGAATGCTTGTGCTTTATCTATATTCTTGACTCTTTTAGAAATATAGAGTCATAATTTAAATAGATATGGCTGATGATATGAGTACAGAAACTACACAACATCAATCACCTCCATTTGAGGGGGATAAAATTACTCTCCCAACTAGATCAGGGATAGATGATCAAATGGGAGAGCATAATGATCAGCTAAAATTAGGATTAATAAACGGAAATATTAGCCCTTATGTTGAAAATATTCAAAGAGCATCAAGCAAAACCCCTGAGGAGAGACTTAATTCTACATATCGTGAACATTTAAGTGCAATTAGTATGCTCAGGAGAGACCTGGGTGAAAGTGTGCAGGAAGTTGCCTATTATACTAGTTCTCTACCGAATCCCAACAATTACAAGGATAAACAAACAATCTTAGACGATCTTAAAAGAGAACGAATTAATCTCGCGGTTAGAAATTTTCCAGGGTATGTTGCAATTTGGCTGAAACTGGATCATGAAAGAAAAAAGTTAATAGATCAACTTGTCTCTGATTTCGAATCAGATCATATAGATGAGGAGAAAAAAGCCAAAATCTCAGAGCAGGCAAGAGCTGAACTTGATAGAGGTTTAAATGCAAAAGCAAGCTACTACGCTGAAATGTTAAAAACTCTATTAATAGAAGGCGGCTTACCACATGATGAAGCAGAAGAAATCGCAGTTAGCAAATCACAAGATGTTGTAGGAATAAACGCAATTCATCACAAAGCAGAAATATTTTTAGCATTTAGGAATGAATCGCTTGGTGTACTGGTCTCAACTTTACATAGAAGCATCATGGTCTGGGATGAAATGTTTCCGGGACAGGGAGAGGAAGAAGAGCTTGATATATTAGGCCAAGGAGAAAATTCTAGAACCAGCAAGGCAAAAGCTTTATATAAAAAAACTATGGCCGAAATTGAAAGAAGACGATCAGATTATAAATTAAGATTAGTTAGGTATTTAAAACAAACCCAAGGTAAATCTTCAAGCGAAGCACATCATGAATCTCAGAATAGCGAAGGCAGATTAATGGAACTACCTAGAATTGAACAGGTTAGAATAATGAATTCAGGTCGGTTTATTTAAAGAATATATCTTTTATTTTAAGTTCCAGCTTTTTGTTTCCATTCCCACCTTCGCCAAGGCTTCGGTGGGCAAGCCACTCATTTTCATAAATTGAATAAGCAATACCCACTTTGTCGTTCGGCTTAAGTTTCAAGCTTTTGCTGGCACCAAACATAATCCCGTCAATTTTTAACTTTGAACTTTGCCTGCCCGCCGAATTGGAGGGAACTTTAAACTGAATTTTCAGGTGATTGCCATCTTTTCCAACAAATCGATGGCTTTCTACTTCTACATTTTCAGCTAAAAAAACAGGCTCGGGGTTTCCATATCCGAATGGTGCGAGTTTTGAGACATTTTCAAACACTTCACTGTTTACAAACTCAAGCGGAAGCTTACAATCGATTCTTATTTTTCTGACTAACAAACTTTTATCTATCTGTTTTTCCGCTAACTTTTCAAGAATTTTCTTAAGCTTGTTAATCTTGTTTGTTTCAATTGTAAAACCCGCCGCTCCCTTATGACCGCCGGCATCAATTAGTAAACCTTTTGCCTGTCGTATAAATTCAATAATGTTAATACCATTTACCGATCTTGCAGAGCCTTTGCTTGTTATTTCCCCCTCTGAAATTACAATTGACGGGCGGTAAAACTCCTCAGTTATTCGCCCAGCTATCAGCCCTATTATTCCCGGATTATAAGATTTATCAGAAATTATTATTATTTTTTTGCTTTTTGATGCGATTCCCTTTGCATGAGTGACTGATTCAACAGTGAGTTCCTGGCGTTTAACATTTGTTGCATGAAGTTTTGCTGCAAGCTCTCCAGCTCTTCTAACATTGGGTGTACAAAGAAGTCTTAAACTCTCCATACCCTCATCAATTCTTCCCATAGCGTTTATTCTCGGGCCAATTATATGTCCCAACTCATAAACTCCTATTTTTTCTTTTTTAATTCCTGCCAAATTAATAAGCTTATTAAGCCCCACTCTCTCTGTTTTTCTTATTTGTTCCAAGCCGAACTTAACAAGTGTTCGGTTGTAGGAAGTAAGACTCATCACATCCGCAACTGTTGCCAGAGAAACTAATCCCAAATGCTCTTCGGTTATCTGTTTTCTGTTTGCCTGAACGGAAAAACTGAGAACAGATTTACTTTCTTCTGAAAACCGACGACCGAGAACCGATAACAATTCACGCGATAGAACCCATGCAACTGCTGCACCGCAGATCTTTATGGTGTGAACAATTGCAAATGCATTTGGTAATTTTTTCGAAGGTATGTGGTGGTCGGTTATAATAACTTCCAAGCCCTTGGAGTTGGCATACTCAACAGCCTCATTTGCAACAATTCCGTTATCAACAGTGATTATGATTTTTGCGCCATTGTATTTTTTACGTAAATTATCTATCCCTTTTTTGGAAAGACCGTATCCCTCCTCGACTCTGCTCGGAATATATGGCATCACATCTGCTCCAACACTGTTAAGAATTTCCCAGAGTATTGCAGTGCCACATATTCCGTCAACATCATAGTCTCCGAAGATTACTATCTGTTCCCCGCCCTTGATTGCTTTTTTAATTCTTGAAACAGCTTTTGAAATTTGAGCTTGGGATACTCCGAGGTTTTTTGACGTGATGCGCTCAAGTTTTGGATTTAAAAACTCCGCAATTTCATTTTTCTTAGTAAGTCCCCTGTTTTCAAGAAGTATATTAATTAGTTCATCGACTTTTAACTTTTTACTTTTAACTTTCAACTTACTTTGTACTTCCCAATTCTTCATAGATTTCTAAGTTTTTATAATGTTGCTATACTATAACAAATGATTGAAAAAATTCCACCATCTATCCAAAAAGTATATAAAAAACTAAGAGACGGGGGTTTTGATGCCTACTTTGTGGGCGGTTGTGTAAGAAATATGCTCATGGACTTGTCGGTTAAAGACTGGGACCTTGCAACAAATGCAACACCAGAAAACTTACAAAAACTTTTTCCCAAGTCTTTTTATACTAACGAATTCGGCACCGTTGGTATTCCAACTGAAAAGTATGGAGTTGTTGAGATTACCACTTATAGAACTGAGGGGGCCTATTCTGACAGACGCCGCCCTGACAAAATCAGTTGGGGAAAAACAATTGATGAAGACCTTTCCCGGCGCGATTTTACAATTAACGCTATTGCTCTGGGCTTTCATAAGGGCGACTTTGAAAATCCCGACATTAAAGATCCTTATAATGGTCAAAAAGACATTGAGTTAAAACTTATAAGAGCGGTTGGTGATCCAACCCAGAGGTTTAAGGAAGACTCTCTTAGGCTTATGCGTGCTGTCAGGCTTGCAACTCAGCTGAATTTTGATATTGAAGAAAAAACAGGAAAGGAAATTAAAAATGATTCAGCGTTCATTCAGGAGATATCACATGAGAGAATAAGAGACGAGCTTTTTAAAATTTTGGGAAGTGCGGACTCCACAAAAGGAATACTTTTTTTGAAAGATGCCGGGCTCCTTACCTATATTCTCCCTGAGCTTTTGGAAGGAATTGACGTTTCCCAAGTCAGACCCGGAAGACACCATACAACCGATGTTTTCACCCACAATATTTTGTCTCTGAAACACTGTCCGTCGGAAGACCCTATTGTCCGGTTTGCAGCTCTTCTTCATGATGTCGGAAAACCTAAAGTAAAAGGGGAAGATAACGCGGGACTTGTAACTTTTTACAGTCATGAGGTAGCGGGCGCAAAAATAGCATATGAGATTTGTAAGAGACTTAAACTTTCAAAAAAAGAAACGGAAAAAGTAGTTACATTAATCCGCTGGCATATGTTTTCGGTAAATGAAAATTTGAGCGATGCTGGAGTAAGAAGATTTATAAGGCGCATCGGGGTTGAGAATGTAGGGGATATGATTGATCTTCGAATCGGTGACAGGCTTGGAGGGGGTACACAAAAAGCCGAGTCATGGCGTCTTAAAAAATTCAAAGAAAGAGTTGCCGGAGAACTCGCTCCCAAGCCGTTCTCTATAAATGATCTTTCGATAAACGGAAATGATGTTATGCGCGAGCTCAATTTGAAACCTGGACCAAAAGTTGGCAAAATCTTACAAACACTATTTGAAGAAGTAGATGAAGATCTCGCAAAAAATAATAAACAGTATTTATTAGAAAGAATAAAAAAATTAGAGTAAAATTTTAACTTCCTCATTGTGGTTAAACGCGAGGCTAACTCTGCTATAATCATTACATGTCTGAAATTGAAATTCCAAAAAAACCATTAAAATTTGGTCTTTTTGCAACAAAACCACATAAAAAATGGGCAATAATTGCAATTTGCAGTGTCATAATTGCAACAACAATTGATAGGATGAGTGTAATTGTTCTAAGGAATCTAACCGATTCAATTGCAACTCAGCCTATTGTATTTAAAGCTGTCTGGATTTGGGCTATTTTTTACCCAATATTATTTCTTTTAGCAGGTGCTTTCTGGCGTACCAGCGGATTTATGGGACTGCGCTGGTTCATGAATTTTCGATTAACAGCTTATCAAGCATTATATGAATATATAACTCTTCATAGTAAAGATTATTTCAACAGCCGCTTTGCGGGAGCACTTACAAATAAGATGGGTAATGCGGTTGATGGTACTGAAAGTGTTTTTGAAAATCTTCTATGGCGTTTTATCCCGCTTATATACGGATTGATTTTATATATTATTTTTGCGTGGCTGAGCAGTCCATTACTTGGACTAATAATACTCATTTGGACAATTGTATTTCTTAGTGTCAACTGGTACTTTGCAAAAAAAATTCAGCCAAAGTCTTATGAATATGCAAAATCGCTTTCAACACTTAAAGGACGGATTGTTGATTCACTATCCAATATATCTCTAGTTCATGAAAGTGCATTCCTTAGAGGTGAGAGGGAATATATAAATAAATACATAAAAAAACAAAGAGATAAAGGTATTTCAGAATGGCAACTAAGTGAATGGGTGCTCTTAACGAATAATATTCTAATTTTTATCTTTATGGCCTTGATGATAGGCGCATCTGTATATCTTTTTCAGAAAAATTTGGTGAGTGTTGGTGTTGTAGTAATGGTAATAGCAATTGTAGGAGAACTAATTGGACAATTACTCTTTATTGGAATGGAAATAAAAAATACAACCAAATATTATGGTGAAGCAAGAGAAGGACTGGAGGAAATATTAACTGAACATATTATTAATAATAAACCAAATGCTAAAGATGTAGATATTTCAAATGGAAACATTGAAATTAAATCAATTTATTTTGAATATAACAATTCCAAAATATTTAAAGATTTTTCTATAAATATTGCATCTGGACAAAAAATAGGATTTGTCGGTAAAAGCGGTGCAGGCAAAACTACTCTAGTGTCTTTGCTTTTAAGACATTTTGATGTTCAAGAAGGAGAAATAAAAATTGACGGATATAATATTTCTGAAATTACACTTGAAAGCCTGAGACGCGCAATAGGTTTTGTTCCACAAGATACAAGTCTTTTTCATAGAACTATTCTCGAGAATATCCAATACAGTAGACCTGAAGCAAAAATATCTGATGTCAAAGAAGCTGCAAAACACGCTCAAATTGATAAATTTATAGAAAGTCTTCCTGAGGGCTATAATACGCTTGTTGGAGAAAGAGGTTTAAAGCTTTCGGGGGGACAACGTCAAAGAATTGCAATAGCTAGGGCTTTTCTTAAAAATTCTCCTATACTTATACTTGATGAAGCAACAAGCAGTCTTGATAGCGAGAGTGAACACGCAATCCAGACTTCTTTGGAAAATTTAATGAAAGATAAAACTGTTATTGCAATAGCACATAGGCTCTCGACTCTTAAAAAAATGGACAGAATTGTAATTATAGAAGACGGAAAAATTGTAGAAGATGGACTTCCGGAAAAATTATTAAATAAGAAAAATGGAATTTTTAAAAATATGTGGGAGCATCAGGTCAAAGGATTTATAATCGATGATTAGTATTATGCTATAATTTTTTAATGACAAAGAAAGAATTACAAAATAAGTTAAAAGAATCAATGCTTGCTAAAGATGCGCTTAGAACCTCGGTTCTTAGAATGCTTTTGTCAGCAATTAATTATTATGAAATTCAGAAGGGAGGTGCTGGATACGAAGCAACTGAGGAGGATGTTCTCTCGGTAATAAACAAAGAAGCAAAGCAAAGACACGATTCAATAAAAGAGTTTAAAAGCGCAGGCCGCCAGGATTTGGTGGATAAAGAGCAAAAAGAACTTGAGATTCTTCAAACATTTTTGCCTGAACAGTTGCCAGAGGAGGAGGTAAGAAAAGTGGTTGATGAGGTAGTTACTGAAACTGGAGCAAGCTCACTACAAGATATGGGAAAAGTAATGGGCGCTTTAACCGGGAAACTTAAAGGCCAGGCCGATATGGGAATGGTTTCGCAACTCGTACGCGAGAAACTCAATCCCTAGTTTTACTTTTAATTTCTTCTGCAAGCTTTCTAAGTTCTCCAATGTTTTTTGTTGGGCCAAGTTGAGTACTTAGAAAACCCTCATATTTCTCAAAATAAACCCTATCTTTTGCTAGAACCTCTTCAAACTTATCTTTAAGACCATGTAGTGGATAAAGCTTAATATGAGCATGATTTATTGCCATTCCTTCAATTGCAACTGCCACTCTTTTAACCGCAAGTCCTTTCTCAAGCATTGAAGTTACTTTTTTTAAAGCTTGAAAGTACTTATTATAGGTTCCATCTGGCAAACTATTTATATATGAATCGAAATGTTGTTTTGTCAAAAAAAGAGTCATCCCTTTAGTATTTGGATTAACATCTAGTATTGCTAAAAAATCGTCATTTTCCCAAATCTTGGCAGATGGCAGTTCTCCTCTTATAATTTTGCAAAAAGTACAATTTTTCATTTCTATTTTCTATTTCTTTTTAAGCTCCAGTTGTGCCAGTCAACAAGAATAGGAGATGCTGTAAATATTGATGAGTAGGTTCCCGTTATTATGCCTATAAGAAGTGCAACCACAAACCATCTTATGGTCTCTCCCCCAAACAACAGTAAAGTAAACAAAACTAAAAGCACAGTTATTGATGTATTTAAAGATCTGGTGATTGTCTGAAGAATTGAATCATTAACAACTTCTGAAAAACTCTCGTTGACATTTTTTCCCAGATTTTCTCTGATTCTGTCAAATACAATTATTGTGTCGTGGACCGAGAATCCAATAATTGTCAGGAGTGCAGTTACAAACAGCGCATCTATCTCAACACTCCAAAGATATCCTAGAATTGCAAAAAAACCAACCACCACAAATACATCATGGATGAGCGCGATAATCGTTGAAATGCCGAATCTAATCGAACTTGCAGGTTTTGGAACTTTTCGAAATACAAATGTTATATAAACAACCACCAGAAATGCCGCAA
>Ga0155812_117_pt1 | contig 23450 bp, 22 predicted proteins | sample RifCSPlowO2_01_FD_107466 | JGI IMG/M metagenome (GOLD analysis project Ga0155812, IMG submission 107466) | Candidatus Levybacteria bacterium RIFCSPLOWO2_01_FULL_39_10 | reverse complement strand
GCCGTAACCGTTTTCCATAATAGTCAGAAGCTGCGGGCTTATTCCCTTTCCCACAACGTCCATTCCGACCACCTGGTCGTTTGAAGAGAGCTTTATTCCCCTAACTCCCTGAGTCGCCCGCCCCAATGGCCTCACTGATCTTTCGGAAAACCTTATGCATTTGCCGTTTTTGGTATAAATAAATATATGATCGTTTCCTGTGGTGGGTTTGCTCCATGCAAGCTCGTCGCCTTTGTCCAATTTTATAGCAACAATGCCGGAACGGCGTATATTTTCAAATTCGTTTTTGGAGGTTTTTTTAACTGTTCCTCTTTTTGTAGTTAGAAAAATATTTTTAAACTGGTCGGTCTTATTATACGTTGAGAATGATTCGACAATTTCTCCGGACTCTATATTTATAAGATTTACAACAGCGGTGCCTTTGCTGGTTCGTGAGGATTCATCAATTTCGTAAGCTTTTGTTTGATAGACTTTTCCTCTATTTGTAAAAAATAAAATATTGTCATGGGTCATTGCGTATTTTATGTGAAGAATTCCGTCCTCGTCCTTTGTTGTCATGCCAATCACTCCTTTTCCGCCTCTTTGCTGGGTTCTGAAGCTGCCTAAACTTTGTCTTTTGATGTAACCTGTTGTAGTAAGAGTTATAACAGTTGGTTCATTTGGGATGAGGTCTTCTTCTGAGAATTCCCCGACTTTTCCTTTATAAATTTTTGTTCTTCTTTCGTCCCCATACTTTTCTTTAATGTATGTAGCTTCATCTTTTATGATTTTTAATATTTTTTCAGGATGCGCGAGAAGATCCTCAAGATAAGCAATTGTTTCCTTTGTCATCTGATATTCGTCTTCAATCTTCTGTCTCTCAAGCGCTGCTAAACGTCTCAATTGTAAATCCAAAATTGCAGTTGCCTGAATATCCGATAATTTGAATTTTTTGATTAAGTTCTGTTTTGCTTCTTCCTGTGTTTTTGATTTTCGGATAGTTGTAATTACAGCATCCAGATTATCAACAGCTATTTTAAGCCCTTCCAAGATGTGGAGTCTTTCCCGGGCGCGTGCAAGTTCATATTCGGAACGCCTTTTAATGACTAAAAATCTGTGTTTTAGGTATTCTTCAAGAATTGTTTTAAGATTAAGGATTTGGGGGGTTTGGTCAACGAGCGCGACCATATTTGCCGGGAAAGACGTTTGAAGACTTGTAAATTTAAAAATATTGTTAAGCACTTTTTTCGGTGAAGAATCTCTTTTAAGTTCAACAACTATTCTTACCCCTCTTCTATCCGACTCGTCTCTTAGATCAGATACGCCATCTATCTTTTTTTCTTTAACAAGACTTGCGATGCGCGCAACCAGAAGCGCTTTATTGGTTTGGTACGGAAGTTCTGTTATTATAATTGCCGATTTTCCCTGCCCTATGTCCTCGATTTCTGCACGTCCCCGGATAAGAATTTTCCCCTTGCCCGTTGCATACATATTTTTAATTTCCGCTGCATCGTAAATTGCTCCAAATGTCGGGAAATCTGGGCCTTTAATATACTGCATCAGGTCATCCACTGTTACTTCTGTTGTAATTGTTAATTCTTTCCCATTAGTAATAACTGTTTTCCCTATCATGTAAATTACGGCATCAATTACTTCCGAAAGATTGTGAGGCGGAATTTTTGTTGCCATCCCAACTGCGATTCCCTCACTTCCCATAAGAAGAATATTGGGAAGAACTGATGGAAGATACATTGGTTCCTTAAGAGTTGAGTCAAAGTTGTCCGAAAATTCAACTGTGTCTTTATCAAGATCTGTCAGCATCTCAGCTGTTATTGCAGAAAGCCTGGCTTCGGTGTAGCGCATAGCAGCAGGAGGATCGCCGTCCATTGAACCAAAGTTTCCCTGCCCGTCGATAAGCGGATATCTCATGGAAAAATCCTGCGCAAGGCGAACAAGAGCATCATATATCGGCATATCACCATGCGGGTGATATTTTCCCATAACATCTCCTACAATTTTTGCCGATTTTGAGTATTTTGCGCTGTGTGATAGCCCCAGCTCAGACATTGAATAAAGAATTCTTCTGTGAACCGGTTTCAAACCGTCTCTAACATCAGGAAGCGCGCGCGATACAATTACAGACATTGCATAATCAAGGTATGCTTTTTTAACTTCTTCTGTAATCTCTGTTTTATTTAATTTTCCAATATCAGACATAGTTTCTGACGATAGAAAATAGAAGATTGAAGATTGAAACTTGAGGATTGAAAATAGAAAGTAGATCTACCCTCTAACATCTATCTTCAAAAAACTATTATCTACCTTCTATTATCTATCGTCCATTATATTAAGAATCCTGCAATAAGAAGTGCAACAATATTTAAAACCTTAATCATTGGGTTGATAGCCGGGCCTGCCGTATCCTTGTATGGGTCTCCAACAGTGTCTCCAGTGACCGCTGCCTGGTGTGCAAAACTTCCTTTGCCGCCGTATGCTCCTTCCTCAATATATTTTTTAGTATTGTCCCAGGCCGCTCCTCCTGTTGTCATTGAAATTGCAACAAAAAGCCCAGTTATAATTGATCCAATTAGCATTCCGCCGACTGCCTTGGGACCGAGCAAAAATCCGACAAGAATTGGCGCAGCAACAGGAATAAGAGAGGGTATAATCATCTGCCTGATTGATGCTTTTGTAACAATGTCAACTGCCCGTCCGTAATCAGGTTTTGCTGCGCCTGACATAATACCTTTGATTTCCTTGAATTGGCGCCTTACTTCATTAACAACCGCAGCACTTGCACGTCCTACTGCTTCCATTGCAAGCGCTCCGAAAAAGTAAGGAAGAGCGCCTCCTATGAAAAGTCCGACAATAACCAGAGGGTCTGAAAGAACAAACAAATTCTCACTTACCTCTCCTCCAAACTTTTTAAGCTCTTCAGTATAGCTTGCAAATAGAACTAAAGCGGCAAGGCCGGCTGATCCTATTGCATATGCTTTTGTGACCGCTTTTGTTGTATTTCCTACAGCGTCGAGAGAATCTGTGACATTTCGAACTTTTTCAGGAAGGCCTGACATTTCAACAATCCCTCCTGCATTATCGGTAATTGGACCGAACGCATCAATTGCAACAATAATGCCAGTTAAGGAGAGCATGCTCATTGCGGCAATTGCAACGCCGTATAGCCCTGCAAGATAATATGAGACAAGCACGCCAAGGGAAATCAGAAGGATAGGCAAAAGTGTTGATTTCATTGAAACAGCAAGGCCTGCTATTATATTTGTTCCGTGTCCTGTGGTGGACGCTTTAGCAATCATTTTAACTGGACTGAATTTTTTGGATGTAAAATATTCTGTAATAACTACCATTCCGAGTGTTATGATAAGGCCGATCACAAGGCAGATTATTAGAGAGAGTGAGGAAATTCCGGAAAGTCCCTCCGGAAAAAGAGTATTGGTTATCCACCAGAAACCGATTAGGGATATAACCATTGTAGAAACCAGTCCTTGATAAAGCGCTGTCATTATGTTTTTTCCTCTAATGCGGACAAACCATGATCCAATTATTGCAGTGACAGCTGACACTGCTCCAATAAGAAGAGGAAATGCAAGAACTTCCTGGTTTTGCCTAAAAGTGAGTTCTCCTAAGACCATTGTGGCAACAAGAGTTATTACATATGTTTCGAAAAGGTCAGCTGCCATACCTGCATCGTCTCCTACATTATCTCCCACAAGGTCCGCAATTACTCCCGGATTTCTCGGATCATCCTCGGGTATTCCTTTTTCAATTTTTCCGACCATATCTGTTCCAACATCAGCGGATTTCGTATAGATTCCTCCGCCAAGACGTGCAAAAACAGAAATCAGGGACCCCCCGAATCCTAATGCAATAAGAGGAAAAAGAGACGGAGTTGAATCCTGGGTTTTGAGGAAATAGTAAAATCCTGCAACTGATGCAAGCGCAAGTCCTGCAACCAAAAATCCTGTAACTGCGCCTCCTTTAAACGCAAGAGAAAACGCAGGAGAAAGGCCCGACTTTGCAGCTTCGGCGCATCTTATGTTGCTCCTAACCGCAATACTCATACCAACAACTCCCGCTAGCGCTGAAAAGAAAGCTCCTATGGCAAAACCCAAAGCGGTTTGAAAATTAAATACAAGAAAAAGAATTGCAAAAATAACAATACCAATCGCAGAAATTACCATATACTGTATTCTCATAAAAGCATTGGCGCCAAGGGATATCGCATCCGCGATTGCATTCATCTTTGAGTCCCCCATAGGTTTTCTAAGTATCACAAGACTCAAATACAGTCCGTAAAGAATAGAAATAAGCCCGGCAGAAATTGCAGCCTCAACAGCATAGTTAGTTATAAAAGATAAATTCATCCCGTTAGATTTCCTTTCTGTTTTCCCCTTAGATTTATTAATGAACAAAATCTAACGGGATTCATAGACTAAAATTATATTATTTAAATATCTAAGGTTGCAACCTTCGTCCTCCCAATTTTACTTTTCGCCTTTTCAATTCTATTCGAATACGGCTCAAAGAGCAATTTTGATAGGACTTTTGGTCGCATAATTTTTATATGTCCAGTGTTGCGATCTTCGCGTTGCTTTGGATAAAATGTTTTCTAGGCGGAACTTCGTCCCCCATTAGCATTGTAAAAGTTGCATCAGCTTCCTCAGTGTCGTCTATTGTTATTTGCTTTAAAATTCTATTTTTAGGATTCATGGTTGTTTCCCAGAGCTGCTCTGGATTCATTTCTCCAAGACCCTTATATCTTTGGATTGATGTTCCACGTCTCCCTGTTTGTTCGCCATCATCAGAGGGCAGGCTCTTAACAGCTGATTTTCCATTATTTTTAAGAATTTCGTCGCGTTCACTATCAGAGTATGCATAACTGACCTCTTTTCCCATCTGTATTTTATAAAGAGGAGGTTGTGCAATATACAAATACCCCTCCTTTATTATTCCAGGCATGTGTCTGAAGAAAAACGTAAGAATAAGAGTTTCAATATGTTCTCCGTCAACGTCAGCATCAGTCATAATAATTATTCTTTTGTATCTTAACTTCTCAAAATTAAGAGTTTCTCCAATTCCAGCCCCTAGTGCAATAATAAGGTTTTTAACTTCTTCATGCTCGATTATCTTATCAAGTCGGGCTCTTTCAGTGTTTAATATTTTTCCTTTAAGCGGTAAGATTGCCTGGAATTTTCTGTCTCTCCCCTGCTTAGCAGAACCCCCTGCTGAGTCACCCTCGACTAGATAAAGTTCTGATAAATTAGGATCTTTTTCCTGACAATCCGCAAGTTTTCCAGGAAGTGAGGAGCCCTCTAAAGCTCCTTTTCTAAGTATTGCTTCTTTTGCAGCTTTTGCAGCGAGTCTTGCCTTTGCCGCCAAATATACTTTTTCAAGAATTCGACGAGCGTCACTCGGATTTTCTTCAAAAAAAGTTGATAAGCCCTCTTTTACAATAGTCTGAACTACGGGTTGAATCTCGGCATTTCCCAACTTTCCTTTGGTTTGTCCTTCAAACTGGATTTTGTCCTGGGGCATTTTAACAAAAACAACTGCACATAAACCCTCTCTTGTATCATCTCCTGTTATTCCCTCGTCATTTTCTTTAAAGCTTCCTATTTTCTTGCCGTAATCATTTATTGCGCGAGTTAAGGCCATTCTGAACCCCGTTAGATGCGTTCCGCCGTTAACTGTGTTTATGACATTTACATAGCTTTCAACATTTTCCGTGTAACCACCGTTATACTGAAGAGCTACCTCAACTTCTACTTCTTCCTGCTGTTTGTTTATGTAAATTGATGTGTGAAGGGGAGATTTATTTTCATTAAGTTTTGAGACAAGAGCTGAAATACCTCCTTCAAAATAGTAATTTACCTCATTTTCCCGGCCCGCCCTTTTGTCGAATAAATGAAATGAAAGACCAGGAACAAGATAAGCCCTTTCTCTTATTGCTTTTTTAACTACGTCAAAGTTAAATTCTGTTGTTGAGAAAATCCCGCTATCCGGCATGAATGAAATTATTGTTCCGCTTTTCCTATCCTCAAAATAATCAATATTAAGTCTCGATTTTGAAACAGACTTAAGTGGGCTTTTTACGTTTCCTTTTGAAAAGTCCTGTGTATAGATTTTTCCGTTTCTTTTAACTTCTGCCCACAGCCAGACGGATAGCGCATTAACAACTGAAGCGCCTACGCCATGAAGTCCTCCTGATATTTTGTAAGCTGAGCCTCCGAATTTTCCGCCTGCGTGGAGTTTGGTCATAACTACCTCAAGAGCACTCTTTTTATATTGAGGCATAATGTCAATTGGGATTCCCCTTCCGTCATCAACAATTGTTGCTGAGTTGTCCTCATTAAGATAAATCCAGACGTGTTTGGCATAACCTGCTAAAGCCTCGTCCACTGCGTTATCAATAATTTCGCGGAGTGTCTCGTGAAGACCACTTGTATCAGTTGAGCCAATATACATTGCCGGGCGTTTTCTAACAGGTTCAAGTCCTTCTAGGACTTGGATGTTTTTTGCTGAGTACTCTGTCTCAATTTTAGGGTTTGAGGATTGGGCTTGCCTGCCGGCAGGCAGGGATTTTTTTCTTGCCATAATTATTTGCGTACAGACTATTTTAGCAGAAAAATCAGCCTATTTCCATAGATTGTTTGTTTGATTAATTTATATTTAAAAACAGATTTTCAAGTGCGAGTCTTGGGTTGGCGTTGGTATTTTTAAGGTCAAGGCGCGCAAGTTCGAGTTTGCGAATTAGTCTTTCAAGCATCAAGCTTTGTTCGGAATTATCTAAAGTCGATAGCATTTTTTTTCGGGCTGCAAGAATTGTCTGCTCAAGCCAATTTATTGCTTGATTTTTATCTTTTGAAAGTTCTTGTGCAAGATAAAGACAATCCCCTACTCCAGTTAACGATAAAAGCTCGGCCAGTCCTTTTCCGTCTGTTCGAGCCTCAGAATCTTTAATCTCGATTATTTTTGCCCGGGAAATAATTGTCGGAAGGAAAAAATTATAATTGTCAGTAATTAGATAAAGAAGTGTGCTTGGCGGCGGTTCTTCTAAAATTTTGAGCATTGAGTTTTGCGCCTCAGTTGTTATTCCTTGTTTGCAGCTTATTATAAAAGCTTTTTTCGTACCTCTTATTGGCAAAAGATAAATTCTTTTTTGTATATTTCTAACATCTTCAATTCCAATTGCTTTTTCAGACTCAAGAAGTTCAATATCAAATTTATCTATTTTTTCGAGATTTATTTCTTCCAGAGCGCGGTTTTTACCTTCTTCAATATTTTTGGATGAAATAATAAAAGTCTGCACATCGTAGCACGGCTTCGCACCTTTATCCTCGTTTAACCTCGGATATTGGCCTTTCGCCGGCTCCTCCTTTTTCAAAATCCTTCAGATTTTGGGTATGGCTATTTTACTATTTTAAATGTATTTTTGCTATTTACTATTTGATATTTAATATCGTATTTTCTACTATTATATTAATGCCCGCAACTTCGCAATCTTTTAATCAGGTAAATAATATCTCGGACATATTGCTTTCTGAGCATTTGATTAACCAGAATCAATACAAAGAGATAAAACTTAAAGCAGCAACAGACGGAATCAGTGAGGAACAGGTGATTGTGTCTTTAGGCTTTGTAAATGAGGACAAGCTCTCGGAAATCAAAGCAAATATGCTTGGCGTTCCCTATATCTCGCTTGATTCAACTTCATTTTCGCCTCAGGCTTTAAGCCTTATTCCGCAGGCTGTAGTCCAAAGGTTTAACCTAATCCCCTTTTCTTACGACGACAGAGCAAAAACGCTTTCAATTGCCATGGCAAACCCGGTGGATTTGGATGGTCTCTCTTTTGTACGACAGAAAACAGGCTTAAACATCAAGGCATTTGCAGCTTCTCCTTCAGCAATAAAGCAGGCAATTGATATTCAGTACAGGCAGGAAATTGTAGGTCAGGTTGGTGAAGCGCTAAAAGAGACAGAGGAACAATCTACTACAAAAACAGTAGATTCAACTCAGATTGCTCAAATTATAAAAGAAGCACCTATTGCAAAAATTGTATCAACAATTCTTGAATATGCAGTTAAAAGCAGGTCCTCAGATGTTCATATTGAACCTCAAGAGGAAAGAGTCCGCGTCAGGTACAGAATCGATGGAATACTCTATGATAGACTGTCTCTTCCCAAGACCGTTCAGGAATCAGTAATTTCAAGAATAAAAATTCTGTCTGAAATGAAAATTGATGAACACAGGATTCCTCAGGATGGAAGATTTAATTTTAAAATTGATGACAAGGAAGTAGATCTTAGAATTTCAGTCCTTCCTGCAAGCCACGGTGAAAAAATTGTAATTAGGCTTCTTCGAAAATCCGGAGGAATACCAAATCTTGAAGAACTCGGCCTTTGGGGAACAGCCCTTCGAAATTTAAAGATAAATATGCTTCGCCCTCACGGAATAATTATTATTTGTGGACCAACAGGGTCAGGTAAAACAACAACTCTTTATTCTGTTCTTAACCAAATAAACAGCACCAAAGTAAATATAGTGACTCTTGAGGATCCAATAGAATATGAGCTGTCGGGAATAAATCAGGTACAGATTAATCCTGCAGTTGGGCTTACATTTGCAACAGGACTCCGTTCTTTTCTAAGGCAGGATCCTAATATTATTCTAGTTGGAGAAATACGTGACAAAGAAACAACTGAGCTTGCAATTCAAGCAGCACTAACCGGACATTTGGTTTTCTCAAGCTTGCACACATCGAATGCATCGGGGGTTTTGCCACGTTTGCTAGATTTAGGAGCAGAAACTTTCCTTCTGGCATCAACTATGAATGCAGTTGTCGGACAAAGGATTGTAAGGAGAATATGTTCATCGTGCAAAGTTAGTCTTCCCCCGCCCAACGAGGTGACTGAAAGCATAAAAAAAGAGCTGGGGCCTCTAATGCCTCCCGGCGCAGTAACAATATATAAAGGAAAAGGATGCAATGAATGCGGAGGCTCAGGATACCTTGGAAGAATGGGAATATTTGAGGTAATGCCTATTAATGAGGAAATAGCAAACCTGATTCTCAAAAGAGCCGACAGCTACACGCTTGAAAATGTGGCAGTGAGACAAGGAATGATAACTATGAAACAGGACGGTTATTTAAAAGTTCTTAAAGGCGTGACGACAATTGAGGAAGTCCTGCGAGTTGCTCAGGAGTAAAATCAGCGTTTAGCGTTTAGGGGTTAGCGTTTAGATTATGGATATTAAACAATTATTGGATTTAACAGTAAAGAACAGAGCTTCAGATCTACATCTATTGGTGGGAATTCCGCCTACTATAAGAATAGACGGAATTTTAAATCACCTAATGAATTTTCCTGTTGTTACCCACGTGATGATGGAGCAGATGATATTTTCTCTTCTGACTCCGTCCCAGAAAGAAAAACTCCTAGCAAACAAGGAGCTTGATTTCTCGTTCGGCATTGGAGGCGGTGAATATGGAAATCTGGGAAGATTTAGAGTTAATGTTTATTACCAAAGAAGCTATTTATCCGGCGCGTTCCGCTACCTGGAGCCTGTAATAAGAACTGTAGAGCAGCTCAATCTTCCTAAAGTTATTAACAGATTTTCTGATCTTAGGCAGGGATTTATACTAGTAACAGGCCCCACAGGGCATGGCAAATCAACTACAATTGCAGCACTTATTAATAAAATCAATTTGACTCGGCCCTCACATATCCTAACAATTGAGGACCCAATTGAATATATTTATCCAAATGGAAAAAGTATTATTTCTCAGCGCGAGATGGGTCTTGATTCACACTCCTGGAGCTATTCTTTAAGATCTGCCCTAAGAGAAGATCCGGACGTTGTTCTTATTGGTGAAATGCGAGATCCTGAAACTATTGCCTCAGCTATAACAATTGCTGAGACAGGACACTTGGTTTTTTCAACTCTTCATACAAACTCTGCAGCACAAACCATAGACAGAATAATTGATTCATTCCCCGCTTCCCAGCAGGGACAGATTAGGATTCAGCTTGCGCTCACTCTTAAAGGAATTGTCTCACAGCGCCTTCTTCAGAAGATAAACGGAGGAAGAGTTCCGGCTGTTGAGGTTCTGATCGGAAACAATGCAGTCGCAACAAACATAAGAGAGGGAAAAACTCATCTAATTGACTCAATTATTGAAACGTCCCAAGACGACGGGATGATAAGTCTTGAGTCTTCTCTCTCCTCCCTTGTTCTTTCAGGAGCAATAACAATTGATATGGCAAAAAGCTTCTCACAGCACCCAGAAGACCTTCTCAGAATGGTCCAATAAATATGAGATACAGATATAAAGCAGTTACCTCGGACGGAAAAAAGGTAAGAGGAATTGCTGAGGCAAAACAGGAAAGGGACGCAGCGAGTTATCTGAGGCAGCGTGGCCTTATCCCAATTGATATTTCCAAAGAGGGTGAGTTTGAGATTTTTAAAAAACTTCCTTTTGTCGGTAAAATAAAATCAAAAGATCTTATTATATTTACACGTCAGGTCTCATCAATGTTAGCATCAGGCCTCACTCTTGTTAAATCACTTGAAATACTTAAGGACCAGATAGGAAACAAAGCGTTTCAGGAAATAATACGCGGAATCCTTCTTGATATTGAGGAGGGAAAGACATTCTCAGAATCAATTGCAAAGTATCCTGATATATTTCCCGAAGTTTATGTTTCCCTTGTTAAAGCAGGTGAATCCTCTGGGCTTTTGGATAAAATATTTCTTCGCCTTGCCAACAATCTTGAAAAGCAACAAAGACTCAGAAGAACCGTTAAATCAGCTCTTATTTATCCCGCAATTGTAATAACTCTTATGCTTGTTGTAATTCTTGTTATTATGGTTTTTGTAATTCCTGAGTTAAACAGGCTTTATGAAAGTCTCAATGCTGAAGTTCCGCTTGCAACTAAAATAGTAGTAGGCCTGTCCTCTTCCATCTCCAAAGGCTGGCCGCTAATTATTGGATTCGGCGGAGTATTAGCTTATGGTTTTCTGAGATGGAAAAAAACAGATAAAGGTAAGGAAATTTATGACAAAAACATACTAAGGGTTCCTCTTCTTGGGAAAATTCTCCATTTGTCTATTCTTACCGAGTTCTCACGAACCCTAGGTCTTCTTGTGGGAACAGGAACATTGGTGGTTGATGCTTTGGAACAAAGCGCAAAAGTAACAGGTAATTTTACCTATGAACGAACAATAATGGACATTGCAAGGCGTGTTGAAAAAGGAGTGCCCGTTGGAGAATCAATGACGTACTTTTCAATTTTTCCCTCAATTCTTGTGCAACTTGTTAAAGTAGGTGAAGAAACAGGTAAACTTGACGAGAATTTGTCCAAAGCTTCGGAGTACTTTGAAGAGGAGGTAAATCAATCAGTCAAGAATCTTACAACATTAATGGAACCTCTGATACTCATAGTTTTGGGCGTTGGCGTAGGTTTTTTAGTTTTTTCGGTAATCTCGCCTATTTATAATTTATTATCGGCAATTCAGTAGTTTAAATAGTATTATTAAATTAATACTTGACATTTTTTTTTACATATGACTACTATTAATACATAAGAGATGAAAAAAATTATCGACTGGATAAAAAATCTCTTTAAATCCAGCCCAAAAAAGTCAGATGATAGCAGTTCGGAAAATAAATCGAACGGATTTACTCTCATTGAGCTTTTAATAGTTATTGCAGTCTTAGGAGTTTTGGCTGCAGTTGTTCTTATTGCAATTGATCCTATCGAACAGCTTGGTCGCGGACGAGACTCGGGAAGGAAAACTTCAGTTACAGGAATCGGCCGCGCAATCCAAACTTATTATACAGCTGTTGGATCATATCCTGCTGAGGCAACATACAATACAATTCTTACAACCTCAGGAGAACTTAAGCCTTTTCCTCCAGCTCCGGGCGGAAGCCCGCCTGCTCTTGGTTGCACAGGAGGAACAGCAGTAAGTGGATTCTGCTATAAATCAAACGGAACTGACTATGTGGTTTACTCCAAGCTTGAATCAAAAGTTGAAAGAAACAAAGGAAATTGCGCAAATGTTGCCGCAAACACGTGGTATGTATTCTCATCAGCTGCCGGCAAAGCAGGAGTTGTATGCCAAGCCGGTGAGCCTGCAGAAGGATTTAACGGAACCTTCTATTGATCTTCTTGTACATCTTATAATATATTAGTTTAGTGCTTGTATTATTTTTGTTTTTAATCGGGATTTTTATCGGCTCATTTCTAAATGTCCTCATTGACCGTCTTCCTAAAGATAAATCCATTCTTGGAAGATCTTACTGCGATTTTTGCAAAAAAACGCTTAAAACTAAAGACCTTATTCCCCTACTCTCTTTTATTCTTCTTTCTGGAAAATGCAGATACTGCCATAAAAAATTGTCTTATCAATACCCAACCGTCGAGTTGCTCACCGGTTTATTGTTTGTGATAACCTATCAATTCGCAACTCTAAATTTTCAATTTTCAATTTTCAATTATCAATTAATTTATTATCTATTCGTTGTTTCGGGACTAATTGTTTTATTTGTTGCGGATTTAAAATACTACATAATTCCTGATAAAATAACAACAGTTTTAGGAATTTTAGCATCTATTTTTCTCTTATTTAATCCAGAGCTTATAATCCCCCATTTAGTAAGCGGTTCACTTGCATTTTTATTTTTTCTTGCCGTATATATTCTGACTAAAGGACGCGGGTGGGGATTCGGAGATGTTAAATTCGCATTTGTTATGGGTCTAATCCTAGGGCCAATAGGGGTAGTTTTAGCCTTATATGTAGCATTCTTGACAGGGGCTACCGTTGGCATCATACTAATTTTATGGAGAAAAAAAGGACTAAAATCCATTATTCCATTTGCTCCGTTTCTAGCATTTGGAACTTACATAAGTCTTCTTTTTTCAGAAATAATTATTCCTCACCTCCCCTTCTATTTATGGTGAGAAGGGTAGAAAGACAACAAGGAATGTCTCTTGTTGAGATTTTGGTTGCACTTGCCCTTGTTGCAATAATATCATCAAGCGCATATTTTGGGCTTAACCAGTTTAACAGATATCAGAACCTAAGAACCTCTTATGAAAATCTGAAGAACACTGTTAGCGAAGCAAAAACAAACGCTCAGTCCCAAGTCTCACGTAGGTGCACTAGAATCCAGACTCTTGTGGGACATCAGATTAGGATTAATAGTGTAACTAATCCTGATTCATATAATTTAGAAGAAGTGTGTTTAAATCTTAATTCAACCGAAAGCACCTATGTAATAAAAACTCTAAATGTAACATCGGACATAACACTTTCAGGTGCATCAAACCCGATATTATTTCTGGTTTTAACAGGCAATGTCAGAAATCCCGGCAGTATTACACTTACCAACAATATCCAGAGCAAATCAATAACAGTTAATTCAACTGGAATAATTCAGTGATGTTTTATAAAAATTTAAAATTAAACAAAAAAGGACAAGTGCTTATAGAAGCTGTTATTGCAATTGCAGTTGTAGCTTTTGTGATGTCAGGAATTGTAGCTGCTCTTATCTTATCTGTTAATAACGCCACCTTTTCCAAAAATCAAAACCTTGCAACCAATTTTGCACAGGAAGGGATTGATATTGCAAGAGATTTAAAAGATTCTGATTTTCAGGCCTTCTCAACGCTTCAGGGTTACTACTGTATTGATGAGGGTGATATAGCCATAGATCCTTCGAAAACAACGTGCAGTAAAAATGTTGATTCTGCCTTCACAAGAAGAGTTTATATAAATCAAAATGGCGAAGACGCAAGGCAGAGTCTAGCACAGAGGGGATGCGAAGCAAATCTTGCCTTTGTTGCATCAATTGTTACCTGGAATGATTCAAGGTGCCAGGGAACTGCAGAATGCCACGAGGTAGAGTTAAATTCATGCTTTGCAGACCTAAAATAGGACACCGGGTTTATGAAAATAGCTTACGACTTAAAAGGATTTACTTTAATTGAAGTTTTAGTTGGTATATCAGTTGTAATAATTGCAACAACCGTAGTAGTTAGTCTTATAACCTCGGCTTTCAGAACAAGCAATAAAACAAACTCAATTGCAACTGTGAGGCAAAACGGTAGCTTCGCAACAGGACAGATTTCAAAACTTCTTAAATTTGCTGATAATTTTGAAGGAGTAAGTTATGACAATATAAATTATGAATCGCAGTGCCCTGAAACAGGAGGCTATTATTCATATATTAGAGTAAGATCTAGAGGGCAGTTAAGGACAATTGCCTGTAGCAACAGCGGGATAACAATAGATGGGACTTTTCTTATTAATACAAACGAAGTAAGTATTATCCCCGATTCATGTTATTTGTTTTGTTCACAAACAGCAAATTCACTGACTCCTATTGTGGGAATTGATTTCAGGCTTGGGCTTGCGGATCAAAACAAAGCGGATCTTCCAGAAGGAAACGTGGAGATAGATTTTTCAACAAGAGTTAAAATGAGAAATTATTAAATACTAATTGACAGTGTCTGAGGAGGCTGGTAGTCTAAAAGTATGCACAGATTCCTTTATAAATTAGTTAAAAACCACAAAAAACAAGGACAAAAGGGACAAATACTTTTAATGGTAGTTTTGGCAACTGTTATTACCTTAACAGTTGGTCTTTCGGCGATTTCCCGAACAATTACAAATACCAGGGTATCAACAGAGGAAGCAAATTCGCAAAAAGCACTCTCGGCAGCTGAGGCTGGAATTGAAGAGCTTCTTTCAAACCAATCACTTTTTGCAACAGGTACTACAAAAACACTTTCAAACAACTCCGTTTTTGAGACAGAGGCAGTAGCAGTTTCTGGAACACAGATACACATAAATGACGGAAACCGGATTCTTAAAGACGACGGCGCAGATATCTGGTTGACAAATTATCCTGATTTTTCAGGCTCTCCATGGAATGGGACTTTAACAATATACTGGACAAATACCGGAAGTGCTTGCAGCGGCCCTGCAGTTGAGGTTGCCGTAATTCATGGTGCCCGTGCAAATCCAAGTATGGGACGCTATACTGCAGATCCATGTTCAACACGAAACAATAATTTCTCGGGAGCGCTCGGTGGAGGGACTGTGCTTGGTAAATCATTTCAAAATAGGATTAGCGTTCCTGTGACAAATGGTTATATAGCCAGAGTTATTCCTCTATATGCAAATACGGAGATGGCAGTAGTTGGCACCTCAGCGCTTCCTGTTCAGGGATATGTTATCGATTCTGTCGGGATATCGGGAGATGCAACAAGGAAGCTCAGGGTATTTCAGGGACATCCAAGACTTCCTATTGAGTTTTTCCCGTACAACGTTTTCCTACCATAATGTATGAATCCCGTTAAAGATCGCTTTTATTGTTTTTATACCATTCAGAGTTTAAGGAATACCAAATGGTATACTGATTATATTATGATTTACGCAAGCGTTTAATTTAAACGCTTGCTATCTTTAACGGGATGAACAAAAAATCTTTTGGCCTCGATATTGGCGATATAGCGATACGTGCAGTTGAGCTGAAGCTGGACAAAGGTGGTTTTTCTCTTTCTGCTTCAATTACATCTCCAACACCGCCTAAGGGTATGATGTCCGAATCCCCGCTTGACGAGGAGGAGATGGGAAATGCCATTAAAAAAGCCCTAAAAGAAGCTAAGATTGACACAAAGATCGCAAATGTTGCCCTTCCCGAAAACCAGGTTTATACAAAAATAGTTGAAATGCCCTATCTTTCAGACAGAGAGCTCTCATCAGCTATTTATTGGGAGGCTGAGCAATATATTCCGATTCCTCTCTCAAATATCACACTCGCTTGGAATGTTGTTAAAAGATCAGAAAAGCCCAAACAAAATGAAAAAATGAATGTTTTAATGGTGGGCGCACCAACTATTATTGTAAAAAAGTACCAAAAAGTTCTTTCTCTTTCTGGAATTACAATAAACACACTTGAGACCGAAATCCTATCAACTATTAGAGCGCTTACTTTTAATCTGGACAGAAATGCTTCATCACCTTTTATTGTTGTGAGTATTGGCTCAATAAGTACCGCACTTGCAATTATCATTGGAAGAGATCTTATATTTACCTATACCTTGCCAATTGGGGGGAATGCAATAAACAGAGCAATCGCGTCCGACTTCGGACTGAGCCTTACTCAGGCTGAGGAGTATAAGAAGGCATATGGAATTTCAAATAGTTCAGTTGGGCAGCGAATTGAAAAAGCAACAGAACCCATTATGTCCTCAATTTTAACTGAAGTTAAAAAAGCTGTTATATATTTCTCCCAAAAGTATCAAAACTTAAGGATCGAGCAGATAATATTATCAGGCAGTACTGCCAGAATCTTGGGAATTGATAAATATTTTGCAAATGGCTCAGGGATTGAAACTGCTGTTGCGAATCCTTGGAAAATGCTAGTCAGCCAGAATATTCCAAAAGAAATTTTGAATAGCGGACCTGAATACGCAGTTTCCATCGGTCTTGCTATAAAAGATTATGAAGAGCAGTAACATCAATTTAATAACCAAAGATAACTTTTTAGAATCCAGAAATGAAAAAGTCAAAAGAATCAAATATATCTCCTATTTTCTTCTTGTTATTATTGCATTTGTCTCAATTGTAATATTTCTTGTTAATTACAGATTTTCGTTTGGATCTCTTGTCAGCGAACAAAATAATCTTCTTGAAGAACTTTCGGTTTTCTCTGAGTCTGCTGCAAAAATACACGTTCTAAACTCGCGGATCGATAATACTGCAAAAATAATAAACACAAGAAACAAACACAACGAAACAATTCTTGTTGTAACCCAGAACCTACCATCAAATGTCGATATTGAAGAATTTGAGCTTGATGAATTTGAAATTGCAATTGCTATCTCTTCAAACTCTCTTGAGGGAATAAATGAATATTTAAACAGCTTATTTGTTTTGGCTGATGATAAAGGATTTACGAGTGTCACCTTGGACGAGCTTTCAATAAAAGGTAACAGATATTATGTTAAGATTTCAGCCGTAAAAATATGAAATTTACAAAAGAATTAAATAGACAAAGCCTTGAGGAAATTTACACAGAAAAAAAAGCATATATTGTTCCAGTTGCGACAATACTTGTTTCCATCCTTCTTTTTATTTTCTTTATACTTCCCCAAATTATTCAATTCCCTTCAAAGAAAAGCGTTATCGACAGGGAAAATGAAAAAATAGAAACTATAAAAAGCGCAATAAATGTTGCCAAAAACGCAGATATCCAAAAATTGGATAATGATCTTGCCCAAGTCAACCAAACCTTTCCCCAAGGAAAAGAATTTGAAAAAGTTCTAAATGCCATTTCAGCTGCAGCAGGTTTTTCAAATTCATTTATTCTTAGTTATGAATTTCAGGATTCAGCAACTACGGTTGGCACAAAAATATCTGATATTCCGGCTCTTAATTTTAAGGTTACAATTTTCGGAGGACCTGTTGAGGCAGCGGCTTTTATTGAAGAACTTTACAAACTTAATCCTATTTCAGAAGCTGTAAATATCAAAACAGATGAGGGGTCAACAGAGCTTAGCATTTTGTTTTTTTATAGACCAATCGAGACAATAAGTGAGGATCAAAGCGCAGAAATTAAAAATCTATCGCCAGAACAGGGAAAAACCCTTAGCTTAATATCAAATTGGAGAAATTTTGACATACCCCCTATCCCCCAGAACGAATCGAGCGTTTCAGCTGGGACGCGCACATCACCTTTTTGAGTGTTTCTTTTTATTCTTCCACTCTTCAATTTTGCCGTGGTTTCCTGAAAGAAGTATATCAGGCACCTTGTAACTACCAAATTTTTTAGGTCTTGTGTACTGGGGATATTCAATTAAATTGCCTGACGCAAAAGATTCATTGTCAACAACTCCGTCTTTTAATACTCCAGAAATAAGCCGTGCTGTTGCGTCAATAACAGGAATTGCCCCGAGTTCGCCTCCTGTTAGCACAAAATCCCCGATTGATACTTTCTCATCAATAAACTTTTCTATTCTTGCGTCAACTCCTTCATAATGTCCGCAGATAATCATAAGATGTAAAAGCTTAGAATATTCTTTTGCAGTTTTTTGATTAAATCTTTTTCCTCCTGGATCCATTAAGACTATTCTCTGTTCGTTTTTTTTAAAAGTTTTATCCAAAGTCGCATCAATTGCTTTTTTTAAAACATCAACTTTTAAAATCATTCCCGTTCCCCCGCCGTAGGGTTTGTCATCTACAGTTTTATGTTTTCCAACGCCAAAACTTCTTAGATCCACAAAATTTAGTTCCAAAAGTTTTTTCTTTCTTGCGTTTTTTATAATTGATTGGTCAAAAGGACCAATAAACATTTGGGGGAATAGACTGATTACTGAAATTTTCATGAAAACCTAAACTAGTTTTCGGAAAGGTTGATATATATTTTTTTATCCTGCAAGACTGCCGGAATTCGAAGAACATTTCGTAAAGCTCTTATTACTTTTCCTTCTTTCCCGATCACTTTTCCCATATCTTGAGGATCAACTTTAACAGTTAAGTTGACAATCCCCTGATTTTCCTCTTCAAGTATTTCAACCGCTTCGGGCTTATCAACAATGGACGTGATTAAATATTTAAGGATATCTCTCATTATTTAAAAATCTCCTCAACGGCTACAGACGGCACTGCACCGACTGATACCCAATAATTATATCTGTCTTTTTTGAGGTTTTGTCCGCCTTTGGGCGATTTTTCAAAACTTCCAAGATACTCAATTGCTTTTCCGTCTCTTTTTGATCTTTTTTCTTTAACAACAATTCTAAATTTTCGCTCTCCGCGCTTTCCTACCCTTGCGAGTCTGATTACAAGTGACATAGCTGAAATTTTACCATTTTTTGATCGTTTCCTCAAGAAGATTAAGAGTTTATAGCGTCAAGTGCCGCTTTTGCCGCTTTTTCCTCAGCTTTCTGCTTGCTTCGTCCATCGCCTTTTGCCAAAAGCTTTGCGTCTATAAAAACGCCGATTGTGAATTCTTTTGCATGAGCAGGACCCTTTTCCTCAAGCACCTGATAATTTAAATTTCCCTGTTTTTTTGATTGAACCAGCTCCTGAAGCATACTTTTGGGATCTTTTAATAAATTATTTTTTATAATCTCGTCCACTTTTGCTATAACAGTCTGATTTATGAATTTTTCAGTTTCCTCAGTTCCTCTGTCCAGGAAAAGCGCACCAATATATGCTTCAAAAACATCTGCTAATATACTTTGATTTTGCCGTCCTCCGCTGTCTTCCTCGCCTTTTGAAAGTTTTAGGAGTTTTCCTAGCTCAACTTGTCTTGCTAAGGCGGCAAGCATAATCGTATTTACAAGCTGAGATCTTAAATTTGTAAGTTTTCCTTCATTGAGGTGGGGAAAGTTTTTAAACAAATATTTTGAAACAACAAAAGAAAGTATGCTGTCACCTAAAAACTCAAGTCTTTCATTGGACTCTATCTCATCTTTTGATTCATTAAGGTATGACCTATGAGTAAGCGCTTCAGTAAGAAGTTTTTTGTCTTTAACTGCTGGTAATTTTTTCATCTTTTATTACCTTTCCCAATGCCCCGTTTATAAAGGACGGAGAAGTCTCTCCTCCGTATTCTTTTGCAAGTTCTATTGCTTCATCTATTATAACTCGGGGCGGTTCTTTTTTTGCAATGGTCAGCTCATAAACGGCAAGTCTTAGAATTGCAAGATCAATTTTATTTATTTTATCGATCGGAAACTCAGGCGCTGCATCTTCTATCAACTTATCTGTTTTATCGGTGTTTTTGAGAATTTTCTCAGCCTCTTCTCCGATTTTTTGATCGTGAAACTGGGTTTTGAAAAGATCCTCAACGATTTTTTGTCTTTTCTTATGACGAGGGTCGAGTGCTGTTTTCATGCTTTATGCACTTGTTTGTACTTCCTGTTTTTCAGGCTTTTTGTGAGATACATATTCTTTACCTCTGTAGTATCCGCAGTTTTTGCAAATAGAATGAGGGAGGATCATAGACGCGCAATTTGGACACAAAATTGCATTGGGAATAAAAAGCTTAATTGATGCTCTTCTTTTTCCCCGTCTTGCGCGTGAATGTCTTCTTTTTGGTTCTTGCGGCACGGTAATTAAATTAAATATTAAAAATTAAATCTCAAAAATAAGATTTTAGATATTATCTATAATTTTTAATTTGAATTAAACTATTTTACATTATTTGAGGCTAGCTTGCAACATGAATTAATCTGGGGATATATTTTTAACATTAATTTCCTCAACTTTTTGGACAAGCATTGGAAACTTATTTAGTTTGTTAGCAAAGTTTTGGGCCTCCTTTTTTGTTTGCTCAATAAGAGTTAGATCTGAAAAACTTGCGATTTTTAGATAACCCCGCCCGCTCTGCTCGGTTCCATAGATTTCCCCCGGACCCCTGAGTTTTAAATCCAACTCTGCAAGTTCTGCTCCAATATTTGTTTGTTCAAGTGCTTTCAGCCTTTTTAAAGCGTAGGGGCTGTTTGAGTCTGTAAAAAGCATACAATAAGATTGTCTTTCACTTCTTCCTACTCTTCCGCGCAATTGATGAAGTTGCGCCAGTCCGAACCGCTCGGCCGTTTCTATTATAATTATGTCAGCTCCCGGAATATCAATTCCTACTTCAACAACAGGAGTTGCAACAAGAATTTGCATTATTTTATTTTTAAAATTAGACAAAATCTCCTCTTTTTCTTTTGATTTCAATTTGCCATGAAGAAGGGCAATTTTATAGCCATTAAAAACATTTTTTTTGAGTCTCTCGTATTCCCCTACTGCTGCTTTTACAGTCGCCATACTCTCGGATTCTTCAATAAAAGGACAGATTATAAAAACCTGACCTTTATTTTCATCTATGTGTTTTTTAATCCACGCGTAGGCTTTTTCCCGTTTTTCATTTGGAACAAGCCATGTTTTGACTACTCTTCTGCCTTTCGGCATCTCATAAAGAGTGGATAAATCTAAGTCTCCGTAAAGAGTCAGAGCAATTGTTCTTGGAATAGGAGTTGCAGTCATTGTGAGAACATGCGGATTGCCTCCTTTCTTTCTTATTATTCCTCTTTGCTCAACTCCAAACCTGTGCTGTTCGTCAATAATTACAAGCCCCAGCTTTTTAAAGCTTACTCCTTTATGAATAACAGCATGAGTACCCACCAAAATGTCAAATGTTAAATGTCCGTTGTCCAATGTTTTATTTTTGCTCGAGCTTGTTCGGAGTTCTATTTTCAAACCAAAAGGCTTAAGAAGGCTGGAGATGGTTTTGTAATGCTGGTTTGCCAGAATTTCAGTCGGTGCCATAATGACTGACTGGAATCCGTTTAAGTGGGCTGTGTACATAGCAACTCCCGCAACCACTGTTTTTCCTGATCCTACGTCTCCCTGAAGCAGTCTGTTCATTGGTTTATTGGAAGAAAGATCATGAAGGATATCCTCCACTGCTTTTTTCTGAGCAGAGGTAAGAATAAACGGGAGTTTTTCAATAAATTTATTGATTTTAGGCATATTTTTATCAATCTTAAACCCTGTTCCTTTAAGCTTCTCCTTCCACTCCTTCCGCCTGATATCAGAAGATAATTGAATCAGAAATAATTCATCAAACGAGAGTCTTTGTTTTGCTTTTTCTGCCTCACCTAAAGTGTTTGGAAAATGGATTTTAAAAAGAGACGCATAAAGCGAGTCAAAATTGTATTTTTTTCGGAGTGTGTCAGGAAGAAAATCCATCATCTCATCTTTGTTTTCTTTAAAAAGCTTATAGATTTGCCGTCTAATCCATTTAGATGATACTCCTCTTGTTTCAGGATACACAGGAACAAGGCGTCCCGTGTGGATTGTTACCCCATCTATTATTGGTTCAAAATCGGGAGAAGTGAGCTGAAGTGTGTTCTCCCTTTTTTCAGCTTTTCCCGATAAAGAAATTTCTTCCCCTTCTCTTATAGATTTTGGAATATACGGCTGGTTAAACCAGATAACATTTATAATGCCAGTTTCGTCTTCAACCTTTGCTTTCTGGATTATAAAACCGCGTCTTGTGTATTCGTTCTTTATTGATTTCACTACCCCTTTAACAGTAACGGTTTCGCCTTCCTGAATACTTGCAATTTTTGAAACTATTGAGAAGTCTTGATAACGCGCTGGAATATGGTACAAAAAGTCCTCAAAAGTTATAATCTCAAGTTTTTCCAAGAAGCGCGAATACCTTTTGTATATGCCGCCCTGTGACCCTATTTTGTCACTTAAGTAAGCCATATCAATAAAAGAAAATAGGAAGAAGTGAGGCCATTATAAGAGACACCGAAACAAGCCCGAATATAATTATAAATATTATCTTGTGTTTTTTATTAAGTTCAAACATTTCTTTTTAATTTTATCATTTTTTTGCCGATTCCCAAAATAATTTCATTATCTTTCGGGGTCTCCCCTCTTTTTATTTTTTCACCATTAAGAGTAACTCCATTTTGATCAAACAGTCTTTTGGCCTCGGATTTTGAGTTGACAAGACCTACTTCAACGAGGAAATCTTCATCAATCACAATATCATCATTTATTTCGACCTCAGTTATATCACTAGGGAGTTCTCCGCGTTGCACCACTCTTTCAAACTTTTCCCCCGCCGTTTTAGCGTCATCGCCTGAGTGAAGTTCTGAAACAATTTTATTTGCCAGTTTTTTCTTAATTTCAAGGGGACTACTTTTAACCTCTTCCTCTTTTGGAATTTCCCCTATTGGAACATTTGTTGCGAGTTCGAAATAGTTTAAGATTTGATCATCGTCTATACTCATCACTTTTCGATATATTTCAAACGGTTCATCGTCAAGCCATATCGCATTTCCCCAGCTTTTACTCATTTTTCGCCCGTCTGTACCGATTAATGGAAATTTAACAGCAATAATAAATGAATCTTTGTTTTTCAGTGTTTTTAGAAGCTTTCTTCCTGCTTGCATGTTGTATGTTTGATCTGTTCCGCCAATTTGTACATCCGTATCCATAAAATAGCTGTCATACCCTTGGAGAACAGGATATATTACCTCATCTAGACGTACCCTTGTTCCTTCTTTCATACGCTTACTTATGAGCTCTCTTCCTATAAAATCTCCCAATGATAATTCCCTAAAAAGTTTTATCATGTCTTCGGGAGTGAGTTTTGAAAGCCACTCGCTGTTATATTTTATTTTTACCTTGGAGAAATCTAATACTTTCTGTGCTTGATTTTTATATGTTTTAAAATTCTTTTCTATTTCTTCTTTTGTGAGAATTGGTCTTTCGGAATCTTTATCCGATGTATCGCCCACGAGTGCAGTAAAGTCACCTATTAAAAAAGTTACATTGTGTCCTGCCTCTGCAAACTCATTAAGTTTTCTAAGAGCAACAGTGTGTCCCAGGTGAATTTTTGTAGTAGTCGGGTCGATTCCCAGGTAAAC
>Ga0155812_115_pt3 | contig 23618 bp, 37 predicted proteins | sample RifCSPlowO2_01_FD_107466 | JGI IMG/M metagenome (GOLD analysis project Ga0155812, IMG submission 107466) | Candidatus Levybacteria bacterium RIFCSPLOWO2_01_FULL_39_10 | reverse complement strand
AATTTGAAAGAACAAAACCACACGTAAATATAGGAACCATTGGTCACGTTGACCATGGTAAAACAACCCTTACTGCGGCTATTGCTACAGTTCTTGCAAAGAGTGGTAAGTCTGAGGCAAAGAAGTATGAGGATATTGATAATGCCCCTGAAGAGAAGGCACGAGGAGTCACAATCAACATTTCCCACATAGAATACGAAACAGAAAAACGCCACTATGCACACATTGACGCACCAGGACACGCAGATTACATCAAAAACATGATAACTGGCGCCGCTCAAATGGACGGAGCAATTCTTGTTGTTTCAGCGCCGGACGGACCAATGCCCCAAACCCGAGAACATATACTTTTAGCCCGCCAGGTGGGTGTTCCCGCAATTGTTGTTTTTCTTAATAAAACCGACATGGTGCAGGATGCAGAACTTCTGGATCTTGTTGAGATGGAAGTTCGAGAGCTTCTAACCAAATATGAGTATCCGGGAGACAAAACTACAATCGTTCGCGGCTCGGCTCTTAAAGCACTTGAGGGCGATGCAGAGCAGGAGAAACAGATCCAGGCTTTAATGGATGCGGTTGACGCAGACATTCCAACGCCTGAAAGAGATACGGCAAAGCCGTTTTTAATGCCGGTTGAGGATGTTTTCTCAATTAAAGGAAGAGGTACTGTTGTTACCGGAAGAATTGAGCGCGGGATTGTAAAGATAAATGATACGGTTGAAATTATCGGAATCCGCGACACCAAATCAACTGTTGTAACTGGCGTTGAAATGTTTCGAAAACAACTTGATGAGGGACAGGCTGGAGACAACGTTGGAGTTTTACTCCGCGGTATTGAAAAAGATGATGTAGAACGCGGCCAAGTTCTTGCAAAACCGGGCTCAATTACACCCCACAAAGAATTTGAAGCAGAAGTCTATATTCTTACAAAAGAAGAAGGAGGACGCCACACACCGTTCTTTACAGGTTACCGTCCCCAGTTTTATATAAGAACAACTGATGTAACAGCTGAGGTTACGCTTCCACAGGGAGTTGAGATGGTAATGCCCGGAGATTCAACAAAAATGACAGTAAAACTCATTGTTCCAATTGCAATGGAAGAAGGAGTTAGATTTGCTGTAAGAGAAGGCGGAAAAACAGTTGGAGCAGGAGTTATTACCAAAATAATTGCCTAAAGTTCGCACATTTCATACCAAAGGATGATTGTCCTTTGGACAAGATTTTTTAGTATGCCTAAAGGAAGAATTCGAGTTAGACTCAAAAGCTATGATGCGCGGGTTATTGACGCATCATGTCAGCAGATTTTAGATACGGCGATAAGAACCGGCGCTAAAGTTGTGGGACCAATTCCTTTGCCTACTAGAAGATCAGTCTACGTAGTCACCAAATCCCCATTTATAGATAAAGATTCCCGCGACCATTTTGAAATAAAAGTCCACAAGCGTTTGATCGATATTGTCAGCCCAACTGAAAAAACTATGGACAGTCTTGGACACCTCGAACTCCCCGCAGGAGTTAATATTGAGATAAAGATGTAAAGCCTTTCAGGCAATTTACAATTTCTAATTCCTAATTTCTAAACAAATCCCAAATTCTAAGCTCGAAAACTGTTATAATTGCTGTGAGTGAAAAGACCTCTGGTATTTGGCTTACTGACTTTTATATTTACAGTCGTTTGCTTTATAGCATTAATTTATTTTGTTCTCACATTTAGAGCGGAAATTACTAATTTTGCCTTAACATACCCATTCCTAATTCCATTATTCATTGTAATTTGGAGAGCAATATCTATCATTATCCCACCTCTTCCCGGTGGAATTCTGTCTTTTGCATTTATCCCAATTCTTGGTTGGTTTTGGGCATGGTTATACGGAAGCATAGGAGTAATAATCGGTGCGTCAATAGCTTTTTATATTGCAAGAAAATTTAGAGAGCCTGCTGTGGTGCGCTTTATTCCGCTGAAAAAAATGCATGTTTGGGAAGATAAACTGTCCAAAAGGACTGAATTTTTGGCATTTCTGGGAATAAGAATAACAACAGGCCCAATAATGGATTTTATTAGTTACATTGCAGGACTTAGCAAAATTAGCTACAAAAAATTCATTTTAGCAACACTTATCGCTCAAATCCCTGAAGCTATTTGGTACTTCTTTGGTGGTACCGTATATCAAAAATTGTTAAGCACAGAAAGTCTTTTAAGCGGAATGGTTTTGATTGCGATTCTTGTAATCGGCTTTTTTATCATCCGGAATCACGGAATTTTTAGAAACAAACAAATTTAGATGCATTAACTTCACTCCTTCCAGTTTGATGATTCGAATATTTCCCCTGCTATAATTGCCCCGAAATCAATTGAAAAGTGAAAATTGTGAATTGAAAATTATCGTAGTTCCCCTTGCAATCAAGCTCAAATTTGGCTATAATTACTCCTACGAAATGGCTAGGAAAACACGGGCCGCCAGTCCAAGAGGGCCTCTGGCCAGGGGGAAGGTGATACCTACATAGTCAGAGTTTGAGTTTGAACTTATTTCAGGTCAAGCGACTATGTGGTCGCTTTTTTTGTGCCTAAGCCAGCAGTTTGACGGTAGAAGATAGGAAAAAGAAGATAGAAGATGGAAAATAGAATTAATTCATATCAACCATCTAACATCTAACTTCAAAATCCTATATTCAACATTCTATCATCTTCGTCAACATAAATTAACTTATTATGCAGACTTTACTTGGATTTAAAAAAGAACAATCACAAAGATTCCTACAGAACGGAAAAAGAATTCCGGTTACATTTATTGATGTTAAGGGAAATATGGTTATTTCCAAAAAGACACAAGAAAAGGACCAATACTCGGCAATTCAGCTTGGAATTGGCACAAGAAAGAGCGCAGGAAAAGCACTCACAGGACACATTAAAGGGGCTAAGAAAGAAGGGGCCCCTAAATTTTTGCGCGAGGTCCGAGTCTTTGATAATACACCACCTCCCGAAGTAGGTACAGTTCTTAACCCCTCAGAAGTATTTCAGCCGGGAGACATAGTTAATGTTACAGGCACGTCAAAAGGAAAAGGATTCGCAGGTGTTGTTAAAAGACATGGTTTCCATGGCGGTCCCAAAACCCACGGACAGTCGGATAGACATAGGGCACCCGGCGCAATCGGACAAGGAACAACACCGGGAAGAGTTTACAAGGGTAAAAGAATGGCAGGAAGAATGGGTAGTGACAGAGTAACTATCCAAAATCTTGAAATAGTTGATATTACAAATGATGGGGTACTTGTTGTTAAAGGTTTAATCCCCGGAATTACAAACGGTTTGATAATTGTCAAAAAAACAGGAGAAGACAAGAAATTTGTACCGCTTTATAAAGAGCCATCAAAAGTATCAGAGAAAGACAATGAGGTCGCCGGAAGTTCATCCGTTTCGGGTGACGTTCAGTCCGTTTTGGAAGAAAAACCAACTGATGAGCAGACTTCACTAAGCGAGAGTCAATCTACAGACCCAGGTGAAAGTTTGAAAAAAGATGTTGGATCGACTCTCGATTCACCCGAGAACGGACAAACTTCCACCGTCCAAAAAGCATCTAATTCACCGAAGGTAAGTTCACCCACTGTTGTTTCCGAAAACACCGAGGAAACCGAAGAGCCAGAGGTAAGTAGACAGAAGCAGGAAGTAAAAACTAAGGAGGCCCATCCTTCGCCAGAGGCTACGGAGGGTAAATAAAAAATGCCAAGTAAAAAAATAATAAATAAAAAATCATCCGTTCGACAGGCTCAGGACAAGAATCTCAAATCTGAGAAATCGACAGTTCGAAAGACAGTCGTTCATGCAACAGCAAAACCAACAAACTCAGTCCGTGGTTCGTTATCTGCGCCTGTTTATGACACAAAAGGAACAAGACACGGAAGCTTTGCACTGCCAAAAGAAATATTCGGAGCAAAGATAAACGGAGATCTTATGGCTCAAGCTGTAAGAGTATATCTTGCTAACCAGAGGCAGGGAAACGCAAATACTAAAGGGAGAAGCGATGTGTCCAAAACTTCGGCCAAGTGGTACAGGCAGAAAGGAACAGGAAGAGCAAGGCACGGCGCAAAATCCGCACCTATTTTTGTTGGCGGAGGAGTTGCTCATGGCCCGAAGGCGCGGGATTTTTCACTAGAACTTCCCAAAAAGATGAAAAAAAGCGCAATCTTATCAGCACTTTCGATGAAAGCTTTAGCGGGGGAGATAAAAGTTTTATCGGGATTTGCCAAAATTGAAGCAAAAACAAAAGTAATGGATCAAGCAATTAAAAAAATTAATGATGATAAAAAGGGAAAATCAACTTCCCTTCTTGTAATTCCCGCAAAACCAAAAGACGCTGAAAATGTTTACAGAGCCGGAAGAAATATTGAAAACCTTAAGATATCAAGCGCAAATCTTTTAAATACATATGAGATTTTAAAATATAAGAACCTGCTTTTTATGAAAGAGTCAATAGATGCACTAACGGAATTGAGAGGTTCTTCAAAGAAGAATTAAAATTATGGACATTATCATATCACCAATTATCACTGAAAAATCAATGAAAGATGCAGGAGCGGGAAAATTCACATTTAAAGTTTCCAAATCGGCAAACAAAACCCAAATTAAAACCGCTGTTGAGAAAAATTTCAAAGTTAATGTAGTTCACGTTTCAACCATTACTTTGAAAGGTAAAACAAAAAGAACAGGGACAAGACGTATGGAAAAGGCTGTTGCGGGATACAAAAAAGCAATAGTGAAGGTAAGGCAAGGACAAAAAATCGGCCTTTTTGAACTCGGAGAAGAATCTAAATAATAAATTATAAGCAGTATTTAATATCTCATGAAAAAATTAGTGTCAATTAAAAAAAGTAAATCTGGAAGAAGCCATGGTAAGGTAGTCGTAAGACACCAGGGAGGATATCATAAAAGATATATAAGATACGTTGATTTCAAAAGACGAGATAATGAGGAAGGTAAAGTCATTTCTTTGGAGTATGATCCTGGACGAAGCGCTGATATTGCCCTTATTCAGTATGCAGATGGCGGAAGAAGCTATATAATCGCTCCCCACGGACTCAAAACCGGTCAAAAAATTGAGTCTGGGAAGAAAGTATCAGTTAAGAACGGTAATGCAATGCTTTTGTCCGCTATTCCTGTTGGAACAGTTATTCACAATGTTGAGATTACACCGGGCAGAGGCGGGCAGATTGCAAGAGGAGCAGGGGTTGGTGCAATAGTTGCGGCAAAAGAAGGAGATTTTGCACATCTTAAGCTTCCGTCAGGAGAAATTAGAAAAATAAGACTTACCTGTATGGCAACAGTTGGAACTGCATCAAATATTGATCACAAGAATGAAGTTATTGGAAAAGCTGGAAGGGCGCGAAACATGGGAATTCGTCCAACTGTCAGAGGTGTTGCTCAAAACCCAAGATCTCATGCACACGGAGGAGGAGAAGGAAGGTCTGGAATCGGTCTTAAAATACCAAAGACCTATGCAGGAAGACCTGCATATGGGAAAACCAGAAGAAAAAAGAAATATTCAAATAAATATATAATTCAAACAAGAAATTAAAAATTAAAAATGAAAAGTTCAAAACTACAATTCAAAATTAAAAATTTAAACGCGATTATCCAAAAATCGAAGATTTTTGAAAGGAGAAACCGACTTTAAGTAGCTAAAGTCCGAGGCAAAGCCTAGGACGAGGCGCAAAAGTCGAGTTTGGACGCATGTCACGATCTAGTAAAAAAGGTCCATACATAGACCAAAAACTTTTGAAAAAAGTTATGGCTCAGAAAAATACGGGAGATAAAAACCCTATTAAAACTTGGGCACGCTCATCTCAGATTCCGCCTGAGTTTGTGGGGCACACTTTTTCAGTTCATAACGGGAAAGCATTTATTGATGTTTATATTTCAGAGCCTATGGTGGGTCACAGGCTCGGTGAGTTCTCACCTACAAGAACATTTAGAAGTCACGGACGGGTAGTTGCAAGAGAAATAAGTAAAACCTAATTATGAATAAGTATTTGAATAAAATAGTCTATAAATTAAGCGCTGAGGTCGCCAGTAAATTTTCTTGCTCCGCAGTTCGCGGTTTGTTACCTTATATCAGGCTTAGTCAATTGTTTGTCAAATCTTACTTGATGATAGTTCCACTGAGCTTAAGCTCAGAATGCGAGCAGCGAAAATTCACCGACTCCCCGCGCTTCATTGGAAATCGGTATTTATTGGTAGTATTACGAACGGAGTGAGTCTATGCAAACGATAACACGATTTAACAATATAAGGGTGAGCACAAGAAAGGTAAGATTGGTTTCTGATTCAATTTCAGGACTATCAATTAACGAAGCACTTGATGCGCTCTCTATTATCCACAACAGGGGAACATATGCACTTGAAAAAGCGATTAGAGCTGCTGTTTCAAATGCAGTAAACAACTCAGGACTTGATAAAAGGAACCTTGTTATAAAAACAATTGATGTCAATGAGGGGCAGTCTTTAAAAAGATACAGACCCTCAACAAGAGGACGAGTCCATCCCTATGAGAGAAAAGGAACAAATTTAAGAGTTGTTCTTGAAGACAAAGTTCCCGATCAAAGTTTGAAAGAAGAAAAAAAGAAATCCTCTTTCGCTAAAGATACAGAGGGCAAGGAAGGAGAACAAATAGCAAATAGTAAATAGCAAAAATATTTAATATTTACTATTTAATATTTTAAATAATTACCGTGGGACATAAGGTAAATCCAAAATTATTCAGACTTGGTCCCCTTTTTAACTGGGAGAGCCGCTGGTTTGATGAAAAAAACTATAAAAAGACTCTTCTTGAGGATTTTAGACTGAGACGTGCAATAAATGAAAAGCTTAAAAACGCAGGAGTTTCATCAATTGAGATTGAAAGATCTATTAACAGTGTAAAAATTACAACTTATGTTTCGAAACCTGGAATTGTTATAGGGCGTGGCGGACAGGGACTTGAAGATCTTAAGAAATTTTTGGTAAAAACATTGATCGAAATAAATAAGGACAGTAAAAATCTTCCCAAGCTTGATATTAGAATTGAGCCAATTAAAGATCCGAATCTTGACGCATATCTTGTTGCAAAAAATATTTCAGATCAGCTTGCAAGAAGGGCATCATACAAAAAGGTAATGGGACAGGCAGTTGATAGGGCAATGACATCAGGCGCTAAAGGAATAAAAGTTGTAATTTCAGGAAGAATTTCAGGCGCTGAAATAGGAAGACGGGAAAAACTTCAGCAAGGAACAGTTCCTCTGTCAACGATAAGAGAAAATGTCAATTTTGCAAGTGTTCCGTCACTTACCAAAAAAGGATACATAGGAGTAAAAGTCTGGATAAATAGGAAAGAGGAATAGTCATGAATAAATGTTTTAACAAAATATTAAAAAGTTTAAGCACTGAGGTCGCCAGTGAAAATTTTCTTGGACACGCAGTTCGCTTGTCGTCCTTCGAAAATTTTACCGGCTCCCCGCGCTTAATTGGAAATTGGAAACGTCCTTGGGGCACCCGAATTGGAAATTCTCGGCTGAAAGGAGAGCCATGCTAGTACCAAAAAAAGCAAAATACAGAAAACAGTTCAGAGGGAAGCTAAAAGGGACATCGTACTTGGGGACAAGAATGTCATTTGGGCAGTATGGTTTGATTTCCGAGGGAACAGGGTGGGTTACGGCAAGGCAAATAGAAGCTGCCAGAAGATCAATTACTCACTATACCCAGCGTGGAGGACGCGTCTGGATCAGAATATTTCCGGATAAGCCGGTCACCAAAAAACCGCCTGAGGTTAGAATGGGCGGAGGAAAAGGCGAGGTCGAAGAATTTGTAGCACCGGTTAAAAGGGGACGTATGCTTTTTGAAATGGCAGGAGTTGAAAAAAACACGGCATATGAAGCGCTCAGGCTTGCATCTCACAAGCTTGGAATAAAAACAAGAATTGTTGAGAGAGAAGATAAATTATGAAAAAAGATTTGAAAGATTTTTCAGCAAAATCAAAAGAAGAGTTAACTGATCTTTTAAAAACAAGGAGAGAAGATCTTTTTAAACTGAGGCTTGATAAAAGTCAGAACAAACTTAAAAATACAAGAGCAGTCTATACGCTGAGGAAAGAAATAGCAAGAATACTGACCCTTATTCGAGAAAAAGAACTTGTCCTTGGGCAAACTCAGGATGAAACACCAAAGGAGGCAGAGGCAAAATAACTATGAAAGTACTAGAAGGAATTATCGTGTCGACAAAAATGGAAAAAACTGCCGTTGTTGAGGTATATTCAAAAACACCCCATCCAATGTACGGGAAACTTATTAAAACAAGCAAGAAACATAAAGCAGATACAACCGGTTTTGAAGCAAAAGTGGGACAAAGAGTGAGAATTGCAGAAACAAGACCTTTGTCATCAGACAAGAAATTTAAAATTATTGAATTAATAGAAGAAGTTGTGGGAACTAAAAAAACTGCAACCACTGAAACACCGAAGTTGGTGGTTGCAAGAAAGACAACAAAGAAAGCCGTTCAAAAATCATCAAACCCCACTTCGCAAAAGCTTCGTGGGGCAAGAAAGGAGAAGAAAAATTGACCTAATTTCTAATTAACCTAAATTTATTATTGGTAAATTGGAATTTGTTTAGATATTAGAAATTAGGATTTAGAAATTTTCAGGATATGGTACAGCACAGAAGTATTTTAAATGTTGCAGATAATTCAGGAGCCAGGCGACTCATGGTGATTCAAGTCATGGGTTCGTCCAGGATAAAATTCGGAAGACTGGGAGATGTCCTAAACTGCGTTGTAAAAGAAGCAACGCCTCAGGGCATGGTTAAGGAAAGCGATATTGTAAAGGTAGTACTTGTCCGAACAAAGAAAGAATTCAGAAGAATGGACGGATCATATATTAAATTTTCAGACAATGCCGGAGTTATTATTGATAATCCCAAAGACAAGAATCCCATTGGAACCAGAATTTTCGGGCCTATTGCAAGAGAGGTTAGAGACCGAGGCTATATGAAGATTTCAAGTATGGCAATTGAGGTGTTATAAATAGCGCTGAGGTCGCCAGTGAAAATTTTCTTGGACACGCAGTTCGCTTGTCGTCCTTCGAAAATTTTACCGGCTCCCCACGCTTGAATAAACAAAACATTAAGGCGTATAATATGAAGCTTAAAAGAGAAGATGAAGTCATTGTTGTAAGAGGAAAAGACAAAGGCAAAAAGGGAAAAATTGAAAAAGTTTATCCCAGGGCTAATTTGGTACTTTTGCCCGGAGCTAATTTATACAAAAGACACTATAAATCACCGGTTCAGAACAGACCGTCTGAAATTATTGAAATTACAAAACCCCTGCCAGCGGGAAATGTTGCACTAATTTGCCCAAAATGCCATAAGAAAACAAGAGTTGGATACAAAATGGACAATAAAGAAAAAGTAAGAATATGCCGTAAATGCAAGAAAAGGATTTAAATTTATGAATACAAAAACAAACAGTCAGGATTTTAAAAATAAGCTTAAAAAAGAGCTGTCACTTACCAACGATATGGCTATTCCAAAGCTTACAAAAATAGTGATAAATGCAGGAATAAAAGACGCTTTGTCTGACAAGAAAAACATTGATAATGCGCTGACTATTTTGACCCAAATCACAGGGCAGAAACCTAAAGTTACTGCTGCAAAAAAATCAATTGCGTCTTTTAAACTGAGAGAAGGAGATAAAATCGGTGCTATGGTAACACTCCGAGGGAAAAGAATGTATGATTTTTTAAATAAACTTATTGCAATTGTATTTCCAAGACTTAGGGATTTCAGAGGAGTTGAGACAAGTAAATTTGACGGACGGGGAAATTATTCAATTGGATTTTCAGAAATTCAGGTATTTCCGGAAATTGATCCTTCAAAGATAGATAAAAACCAAAGTCTCCAGGTAACCATTATTACAACAGCTCAGGATAACAAACAAGGTGAAGCACTTTTGAGGGCCCTTGGAATGCCTTTCGCGAAGCAATAGTAAATATGATAAAGAATTTAAAATTATTCATAAATAAGAGAAAATTATCCAAAAATCGTAGATTTTTGAAAGGAGGAACCGACTCGTAACAGTTAAAGTCTGAGCGTGAGCGAGGACGAAACGCAAGAGTCGAGTTTTGACGCCGTGGCAAAAAAATCAAATATAGCTAAATTTCAGAAAAAACAGAAATACTCTGTAAGACACAAGAATATCTGCAGTATCTGCGGAAGATCGCGCTCTTATATGAGAAGATTCGGGCTTTGCAGAGTATGTTTCAGAGAACTAGCAATGAGAGGAGAGTTGCCCGGAGTGGTTAAATCCAGTTGGTAAATAAGTTAAAAGTTTAAATTTAAAAATTAAAAGTTATGAAAAATATTTATATAAATAAAAACAATAATTTTGAATTTTGCATTTTGAATTTTAAATTGGAGTAAAACGACTATGAATCATCAAATATCTGATTTTCTAATAAGAATAAAAAACTCTGCTATGGCAAGACGCCATATTGTTAACATGCCTTATTCCAATATTACAAAGCAGGTTGGACTCGTTCTTAAAAAAGAAGGATTTATAGAAAATATAAAAGAGAAAAAAGAAGGGGAGCGAAGAACAATTGAGGTGACAATTGCTTATGAAAAAAGAAGGCCAGTGGTCACTGATATAAAAATAGTTTCAAAACCATCTCTTAGGGTCTATAAAGGAACAAAGTCAATCTCGGATCTTGAAAAAAGAGGAAAACATATAGTGGTTCTTACAACAAACCAGGGAGTAATGACAGGAGAAGATGCAAAGAAAAAAGGAATAGGAGGAGAAGTTTTATTTGAGGTTTGGTAGTTTCCCAAGCTCACTATAAATAAAACAAGAGGTAAATATGTCAAAAATAGCAAAAAAACCGGTAATAGTAAAAGAAGGAGTTAAGGTTTTGATAGTTAATGGGCAGGTTAATATTGAAGGACCTAAAGGGCAACTTGTATTCAGGATTCCAAGTGAAGTTACAGTAAATTTAACGGGGGACAAAATAACAATTGAACGGAAAAACGATTCAGATAGTGCAAAAGCTCTGTCCGGTCTTACACGAGCAAATATTGCAAATATGATAAAAGGAGTAACAGATGGATTTGAGAAAAAGCTGGAATTGACCGGTGTTGGTTACAGAGCACAGGCAAACGGAAATAACCTGACTCTCTCGGTTGGTTATTCACACCCGGTTCAGATTACTGCAGACCCACAAGTAACATTTAGTGTTGAGGAAAATGTGATTACAGTTTCAGGCATCAACAAACAGCATGTTGGCGATACTGCTGCAAAGGTAAGAAGCATCCGCCCTCCCGAGCCGTATAAAGGAAAAGGAATTAAATATCAAAATGAATATATCAGACGAAAAGTAGGAAAAGCTGCAAAAGCAATTGGGGCACAAGCCTAAGAGATATGAAAAACAAAAAAGATAAAAAATTAAAAAGAAAATTGCGCATAAGAACAAAAGTTCGTAAATTCAAAAAAGTTCCGAGAGTTTCTGTTTTCAGATCCAATAAATTTATATCAGCACAGCTAATTGATGATTCAAAGAACCTTACTCTTGCCAGCGTAACTGAAAAAGATCTCAAAGGTGTTAGTGGCACCAAAACTGAGAAAGCAAAATCTCTTGGCCTTCTTATGGCAAAAAACATTAAATCTAAAAAAGTAGAAGAGATTGTGTTTGACAGAGGCCCATACGCATACCACGGCAGAGTTAAAAGTTTTGCAGAAGGATTGAGGGAAGGAGGAATCAGTTTCTAATATGGCAGACAATACACGAAGTTTTCCTGAAAACACACAGGAATTTGAAGAAAAAATAGTGCAGGTAAATAGAGTTTCCAAAAAAACAAAAGGCGGAAATAAAATCGGCTTCTCAGTCCTTGCAGTTGTGGGAGACAAAAAAGGAAAAGTTGGAGTTGGGCTTGGTAAAGCGCCGGATGTCTCCTCAGCTATTAAAAAAGGAGTTGCTTTTGCAAAAAAACACCAGATTGAGGTTCCGATCATTAACGGAACAATTCCTTTCGAATACAATATTAAATTAGGAGCCGCAAAAGTTATTCTTAAACCCGCGCCTCCGGGATCAGGTATTATTGCAGGAGGAGCAGTAAGAAGTGTTGTGTCAGCAGCAGGAATCGCAAACATTTCGTCAAAAGTTTTGGGTACCAAAAACCAGGCAAGTAACGTTTATGCAACAATTGAAGCACTGAGACTTTTATCTTTAAGATATAAAAGAGAAATGGCGAGGAAAGAAAAATAATGAGCCTTAGTAGTCTTAAGAAAATCAAATCAAAAAGCAAGAAAAGGCTTGGCCAGGGCCACGGCTCAGGAAGAGTTAAGACCGCAGGTCGGGGTACAAAAGGCCAACTTGCTAGAAATAAAGTTCCTCTTTTATTTGAAGGAGGAGCACTCCCTTTGACAAAAAGACTACCGTACAGACGCGGTAAAGGAAGAAATAAGCCGATAAAAGATAAATTCTTAATAGTAAACGTTAAATATTTAAATACCTTGCCAAAAAACGAGGTTGTTGATATTAACTCTCTTATTAAATACAAGATAGTTAGAGAAATTGATGCTAAGCGATTTGGTGTTAAAATATTAGGGGACGGGGAAATTGAGAAGGCTCTTACTATTAAACTTCCGATTTCAAAAAATGCAGCAAAAAAAATTGAAAAAGCCGGCGGCAAGGTAGAGAACTAATTATATAAATGGGAAATCTTTTAAGACTATTTCAAAACAGTTTCAGAGCAGAGGAAGTTAGAAAAAAGATTCTATTCACAATAGGAATACTTATAATTTTTAGAGTATTTGCTCATATTCCCGTAAGTGGCGTAAATGTAGATTCCTTGCGAACTCTTTTTTCTCAGAATCAGTTTTTAGGGCTTCTGGATATATTCTCAGGAGGAACACTTTCGAATTTCTCGGTGATGGCCTTAGGACTTAATCCATACATTAACGCGTCCATTATCATGCAGATGGCAACTCTTGTTTTTCCCAAACTTGAAGCTCTTCAGAAAGAAGGGGAAGACGGAAGACGCAAAATTAACCAATATACAAGGTATTTAACAGTTCCTCTTGCTGCAATTCAGGCTGTTGGGATGTTTACGTTACTTCGAACGCAGGGAATTGTATCTCTTCAAAGTCCAATTGAGATACTCTCATTTATTCTCACAATGACAGCAGGAACCATGCTTATGGTATGGCTGGGAGAGCTAATTACAGAGCGGGGAATCGGAAACGGAATCTCAATCCTCATTTTCGCTGGAATAGTAGTGAGGGCTCCTGTACTTTTTATCCAGACTGTTTCAACAGCAACAGCCCAGAACCTATCAAATATACTAATTTTCGGACTTTTGGGAATTGTTGTAATTACATCAATTGTAATAGTTAATGAAGCAACCAGACAAATTCCCGTTTACTACGCAAGAAGAGTAAGAGGCAACAGGATTTACGGAAATCAGTCAACGCATCTTCCCTTGCGTCTTAACCAGGCAGGAGTAATTCCGATCATTTTTGCAGTCTCAATTATTCTTCTGCCGTCTCTTATTGCAACATTTTTATCAAGCTCAGGGCGTGAAAACTTAAGTGCAATTGCAACGCAGATTACAATTTGGTTTGATCCAAATGGATTTTTATACAACGCAGTTTACTTTGGACTTGTTGTTCTATTTGCGTTTTTTTACACAGCTGTTGTATTTAATCCGAAAAAAATATCTGAGGAAATCCAAAAATACGGAGGTTTTATTCCAGGCATTAGACCGGGTGCATCAACGGCCAAGTTTTTAAATTATGTTTTGGTGAGAATTACTCTTTGGGGAGCTCTGTTTTTAGGGACAATCGCGATTCTTCCCTCAATTGTACTTCTTTTTACCAATGTCCAGAATCTTATACTTGGAGGAACAGGAATTCTTATTGTAGTGTCAGTTGTTTTGGAAACGATAAAACAGCTTGAGGCTCAGCTTGTTATGAGAAATTACGAAGGATATCAGAGATAATATTAAAGATTAAATATTAAATATTAAATATAAAATATGAAGATAATTTTAATAGGAATCCAAGGCGCAGGTAAATCGACCCAGGGAAATATTCTTTCAAAAAAACTCGGAATTCCCTACCTTTCAACAGGACATATTTTCCGGGATATTGCAAAGGAAAAAACTCCCATAGGAAGATATATCAAAGAAGTTATGGTATCAGGAGCTCTGATTCCTGATGGCAAAACACTTGAGATTGTTTCCGAGTATTTAAAACGCCCTGAATATTCAAAAGGATATGTTATGGATGGATTCCCAAGAACCACAAAACAGGCAGAAGCATTTGAACACGGAATTGATAAAGTAATTTATCTTAAAGTGAGCGATAGGGAGGCTTTGTGGCGGCTTTCATACAGAAAAGATGAAAGAGAAGACGAAACACTTCATGCACTGAGAAAAAGAATAGAACTTTTCCATGAGTTGACAGCACCAGTTATTGAGTATTACAGAAAAAAGCATATTCTTGTTGAGATTAACGGAGAAAAAGAGATTGAAGAAATAAGTAAGGATATTTTAAAAGCGTTAAAGCAGACCTCCTCACATGAGTAAAAAATTCATCTTAGCAATCGACGGACCCGTAGCTTCAGGAAAAGGAACTCTTGCACATCTCTTGGCAGAAAAACTTGATGCATTTTATTTATACACAGGCGCAATGTATAGAGGTCTTGCACTTTACTGTATAGAAAATGGAATTGATGTTGAGAATGAAGAAAATGTTAAAAAAGTGTTTCATAATTTAAATTTTGACTTCAGTGGCAAAAGTATAGTTTTAAACGGAGAAGATGTTACTGAAAAAATAAAGCAACCCGAGGTTGCCAATAAAGGATCAATTGTCGCAGGTTATAAGAGTGTCCGAGAGTTTTTGGTTGAGCTTCAAAAGAAGATAGGATTTGAAGAACTTAACAAAGGGAGAATTATAATTGCTGAGGGAAGAGATATTGGAACAAAAGTATTCCCTGAGGCTCAAGTAAAGATATTTTTAGTGGCAGATCCATCAATTAGAGCTAAGAGAAGGACTGCACAGTACAGAGAAAAAGGGATAGAAAAACCATATGACGATATACTTGCAGAAATAAACAAAAGAGACGAAGCAGATACAAAAAGAAGTATATCGCCTCTTGTTCCCGCAAAAGATTCAATTAAAGTAGATACTACAAATGACAAAATTTCCGACACATATGAAAAAGTTCTTAAAATTTTAAAAGAAAAAGGATTTTATGACTAATATTAAAACTCCGAAGGATTTAGAAGTAATGAAAGCGGGCGGAAAAATTCTATCACAAGTTCTCTGGGAGACAGTCGGTTCTATTAAACCGGGAGTGACAGAGCTTGATATTGAAAATATGGCTGAGAGGTTAATTGAGGAAAAAGGGGGAGAGCCTGCATTTAAAAGAGTAAAAGGATATAAATATGCAACGTGCATATCAACAAATGAGGTAGTTGTTCACGGTATTCCAACGGAAAGGGTTTTAAAAGAAGGAGATGTTGTAGGAATTGACTGCGGAGTCTATTACAAAGGATTTAATACAGATATGGCAGAAACGCTTCGCGTTTCAACAACTAACAAACAACAACTAACAAACAATAAAAAAGATAAAATCGATCAGTTTTTGGAAGTTGGTAAAAAAGCGCTTGAGGAAGCAATTAAAGTTGCGGTAGCGGGAAATCACATAGGACATATTTCAAAAACCATCCAAGATATTGTTGAAAGAAAGAGCGGATACGCTGTTGTTAGGAGTTTAATTGGTCATGGAATAGGCAAGAGTCTTCACGAGTCACCTGAGGTACCTGGATATCTTAATAAAAAAATTGAAAAAACGCCCCGTCTTGTCCCGGGTATGACTATTGCAATCGAAGTAATTTATAACATGGGTAGTTACGATGTGGTTTTAGATAAAGATGGATGGACAATAGCATCAAAAGATGGTTCAATATCAGGTCTTTTTGAGCGAACTGTTGCTATAACAGATAAAGAACCCATGATACTTACAGCATAGTTTATTTTCGGAAAGCTCAGAAAACTCAGCGAGTCGGTGAATCTGAGTATCAGAAAATCAGAAATCTGACGCTCCGAGCCTCTGACCCGTCTGATAATCTGAGTAGTATCTGAGTATTCTGAATCTATTGCCCTTTTGAGGCTGATTTGTTATAATATCGGAGATTTGAAATAGTAAATTTTAAATTGTAAATTGCGACTTCCAAATAGCAAATAGAGAAGAAGTTTACGAGAAATTTTCTATTTGCTTTTTTATATTTAATATTTACTATTTTTTACTATGGTGCACAAAGGGTCGTTTGAAATAGAAGGTGTAGTTTTGGAATCACTCCCAAATACCCTTTTTAGGGTAGAAACACCTGAGGGTAGGATAATAATCTGTCACTTGTCGGGTAAAATGAGAATGAATTTTATAAAAATTTTACCAGGGGATCGGGTAAGAGTAGAAATGACACCTTATGACGAGTCCAAAGGTAGAATTACATATAGGCTAAGATGAAAAATAAAATATCAAATATCAAAAAGATGAATTTAATAAAATCAAGAGAAAATTGTTTTTCTCAAAATTCGAAGAATTTTGAGGAGGAAAGGCCGGCCGGGAAGCTGAAGTTCGATTTGTAATCGAACGAAGGCCCAAGGCCGTGACTTGACGAATGAAAGTTCAGGCAAGCGTATCAAAAAGATGTGCAAAATGTAAAATAATTAAAAGGCGTGGAGTTGTCAGGGTAATCTGCGATAACCCAAGACACAAGCAGCGCCAAGGCTAACCCCGGAATTAAAAAAAATGCAAAATTTAAAATTTCAATTAAAAAATAAAAAGTTTGTAACCAAAAATCGAAGATTTTTGAAAGGAGAAACCGATTCAGAATAGCTGAAGTCCGAGTTTATACGAGGACGATGCGAAAGAATCGAGTTTTGACGCATGAGAATTTCAGGAATAACTATACCAGATGAAAAAAGAATTGAGATAGCACTGGGCTATATTTATGGAATTGGAAGGAATAACGCATATGATATCTTGGAAAAAGCAAAGGTAGATGGAGGAAAAAGAGTACATGCTCTCACTGAGGATGAGCAGAAAAGAATTCAAAAAGTTCTTGAAGGATACAGAATTGAAGGAGACTTAAGAACTGAGATCAATAACAATATAAAAAGATTAAGAGATATAGGTTCATACAAAGGTCACAGGCATGCTCGAAACTTACCTGTTCGAGGACAAAGAACAAGATCAAATGCAAGAACAAAAAGAGGAAAAAGAGTAACAATTGGTGCAATCAAAAAAGAAGTTGCAGTAAAAATGGGACTAACTGAAGAATAATTTTAAAATATGGCAACAAAAAAAATCAAAACAAAAAAGAAAACCGCAAAAACCGTTGAGAACGGACGAATTTATATTACATCAACATTCAATAATACACTCGTAACAATTACAGATATTAAAGGGGATGTGGTTGCATGGAGTTCGTCAGGTGCATCAGGTTACAAGGGGACTAGAAAATCTACACCATATGCTGCAACTCAGGCAGTTGAAAACGTAATTAAAAAAGCACAGGAAAAAGGACTTAAAAACGTTGAAGTATACATAAAAGGACCAGGATCTGGGCGTGACAGCGCTCTCCGTGCTATAAAAAGCACAGGACTTTCAATAACACAAATTGCTGATATAACGCCAATTCCGCATAACGGACCAAGAGCAAGCAAAAAGAGGAGAATATAATAGATGGCAAGACAAACTGGACCAAAACACAAGATAGCAAGAAGGGAAGGAGTTAATGTTCTTGATAAATCCTCGGCAAGTCTTACAAGAAGACTTAACATTCCTCCTGGACAGCACGGAAGAAAGAGGAAAAAAAGACTTTCAGAGTACGGAACACAGCTTAGGGAAAAACAAAAAGCAAAAGCAACATACGGACTTTTGGAAAAACAGTTTAAAAAAATTTTTAAATACGTTGAGTCCCAAAAAGCAGAAACAGGAGAACTTCTTATTGCGCTTCTTGAAACAAGACTTGATAACTTGGTTTACAGAATCGGATTTTCGCAGTCCCGGGCAGGTGCAAGACAGCTTGTTTCCCACGGACATGTAAAAGTAAACGGACAAAAAGTAAACATCCCCTCATATCAGGTAAAGGTAAATGATGTTATAACAATTGATGATAAAACCCAAAAAAATCCATTAGTACTACAGGCTATGAATGACAGAAAAGATGTGCTTGGGTTTATTGAGCGTGAGGGAGCTTCGGGGAAACTCGTGAGATTTCCCAAAAAAGACGATCTAGAGGTCCCTTTTGATACCCAACCGATAATTGAATATTATTCAAGATAATGATAGAATAACTACTTATGATAGAACCTAAATTTAAAGTTAAAGACGAAGAAGTAAATGACACATTCGGTAGATTTGTAATTGAACCTCTTGACCCAGGCTACGGTCACACTCTTGGAAATGCTTTGCGTAGAATTCTTCTCATATCTATTCCGGGATCAGCTGTAACATATGTAAAAATTACTGGTGCAAAACACAAATTCTCAACAATTCCCGGAATCAAAGAAAATGTAATCGATCTTCTCTTAAACATTAAAGGACTAAATTTTAAGGTTCTTGATTCAAAAGACCAGACAATAGTTAAGCTTTCTGTTACTGGACAAAAAGAAGTAAGAGGAAAAGATCTAGAGCTTCCCGAAGACGTTGAGATTGTAAACCCCGACCAATATATTGCGACTCTTGCAGACAAAAAATCAAAGATTGATATGGAGCTTACTGTTGAGAGAGGATACGGATATTCTCTTGCCGAGGATAGAAAAACCTCATCTTTGGGAGTTATTCCGACTGATGCAATTTTTACACCAATAAGAAGCGTTAATTATTCTGTTTCTGCAACAAGGGTCGGAAGGCAAACTAACCTTGATAAGCTGATTCTTGAAATTATAACAAACGGAATAGTTAATCCTAAAGATGCTCTTGATCAAGCTGCCAAAACTCTATCCTCATATTTCCATCAGGTTTATGATCCTAAGGATTTTGAAGAAGAAGAAGAAAGTTCAGCAAAAAATGACGCAATGGATGAGATGATGAAACAGACAATTGACGAGCTTGATCTTCCCACAAGAATATATAATTCATTAAGAAATGGCGGAATAGAAACAATAGGACAGCTTATTCAGACACCAAGAAAAGAACTAAACACAATGAGAAATATGGGCGGGAAGTCTATATCAATAATTGAAGAAAAACTAAAAGATAAAAATATAGAACTGTCTGCATAGTAAATCCGAATATTGAATTTCGAAACTCGAAACAATTTTCAAAACTCAAAAACTTTTAAATATTCAGAGTTTAGGAAATTAGAATTTGTTTCGCATTTCGGGTTTCGAACTTCGGTTTTTTTTAAAATCATGAGAAAAAAAGTATTTGGAAGACAATTTAAAAGAGATAAGGGAGAGAGAAAAGCCCTTTTTTCAGGATTAATATCTCAACTGATAGTAAAGGGAAGAATTGAAACAACCGAGGCAAAAGCAAAGTCTGTAAAGGGGCAAATTGAGAAATTGGTAACCGCTGCTAAAAACTGAAAGAAAAAAGTGCTTGAGAAAAACTTAAAACCATTTGAGGCAAAGCGTATGATTGAGGTCATAGCACCTGTTTTTAAAGAAAGACAGGGCGGATATACAAGACTTATAAAAACCGGCAATAGATTTTCAGACAATGCGTCACTAGCAATTTTGGAATGGACGGAAAAAGTTGAATACGTTGCACCTGTTGCAAAAAAGAGCGATAAACCAAAATCAGCAAAAGGAAGCATAAAAACAAGTTCGAAAACAAGAAAGGAAAAGCCTTCTTTGCGAAAAGCTTCGAAAGGTAAAAAATAAATGAAATCAACAAAAGCATCAGATATAAAAAGAGAGTGGCATCTGGTAGACATTGACAATAAAGTTTTGGGAAGAGTATCAACTGAAATTGCCTCACTTCTTATGGGTAAAAATAAGCCTTATTTTGTAAGGAATCTTGACTGCGGCGATTTTGTAGTTGTTATTAATTCTAAAAGTGTTTTGGTAACAGGTGGAAAAGAAGAGGGGAAGGTATACTATAGACATAGTGGTTATCCCGGAGGCCTTAAAAAAGAGACTGTTGGGGAACTTAGGCGCAGAAACCCGAACGAAATTATTCGACACAGTGTAAAAGGAATGCTTCCTCAGAATAAACTTAGAGACAGTATGCTAAAAAGATTAAAAGTATTCGAAGGACCCGAGCATGATTATGTCGATAAAATCAAAAATACAAATTAAATATATTTATATTTTAAATTTTCTATGCATATTTACTATTTAATTTTTAAAATTTAATATCAATATATGGACAATAATACTCAAGTAAACAAAAAAAATATTGGGGTAGCAAAAATATACAAAGACTACACTTTTGCAGTGGGGCGAAGAAGGTCATCTGTTGCAAGGGTAAGAGTTTATTCCAAAGCTCCAAGTACATTAAAATTCGGTGACCATTCTCCTAAAAAAGGAGAAATCATTATAAATGAAAGACCCATTGAAAATTATTTTTCAGGGGGCGCATCAAAAGTATATTATGAAAAACCTCTTAAGCTAACAAACACTCCTAATAAATATATTATAACTGCAAAAATTGCGGGAGGAGGACTTAACTCTCAGCTGGGAGCATTTATCCTCGGTTTATCGCGAGCGTTGGCGTCGATGGATGAGAAAAACAAGCAGATACTCAGAAAAAATGGACTTTTAACGCGTGACGCCCGGGTAAGAGAGCGAAGAAAAGTCGGCATGGGCGGAAAAGCCAGGAGGAAAAAGCAGAGCCCGAAGAGGTAACTCTCCGACGAAGTCCCTCCAAAATCGCTCCTCGAGCCGTATTCGAATAGAACTGAAAAGGCGAAAGGAAAGATGTGTGGGACAAGACGCAAAAAACAGTCTCCAAAGAGATAGGCTAAAATAATCCTTTTTCGATTGCTACTTTAGACCACGGAGCAAGATTTTTATAGATTAAAGATTTTTTGTTTGTTAAAGTTTTTTTATCTACTAAAGAAAATCCATAAGCAAAATCATAATTTGGTGTTGGTATTTTTTTAAGTTTGACAGTTAGCATGTCACACATTTCATGCTCTGTATAAATACTATTTGGATCTTTTGCCTTGTAATAAATTGTTCCGTCAATTTTGGGTAATTTTACAAAATCATTCTTTTGAAGACCCCACTCGCGCTTGAGAGAAAGAAGCGTTGCATCAACTGTGTCTTGAAGCTCACCGTTGATATATATTTGGTGGGTAGATGACGTAAGATCAAATACGCCATCAAACGCGATGTGTTTGCGGTGTTGAAGAATATAAAAATCTTTATAAGTAAGAATTACGCTTAGGGCCTTGTGAAGAATTCCTTTTTTGTGAGCTTCCCATTTTTCTATTTTTCCAATAATCTCGCCTTTTTTATTAACCCTTGCAATATATTGTTTTTGATTATAATAATTCATAATTTTATTAGTTGACTGCAAACCTTTGTCTTAATGCATCTAATTGAGCGTTTGGTTGCCTAAACATTCTATAGTTTTCTTCTACAGCTTTTGGAAGTTCTATCACTGGTATACCTAAATCTCTAAAAGGTTGTAACACCCTTTGAGTAAATCGCTCAGGAACTGAAGCTCCTGATGATACACCTAGTCTTCTAATGCCTTCACCAAACCATGACCAGTCGATCTCTTCGGGACCAGTAATTAAGGCTGCAGGCTTAGAATGCTCTTCGCCAATATCCCTTAATTTTCCTGAATTATGACTTGATTCGTCTCCAACCACAAGCCAAAAATCTACATCTCCTATCATTTGCCTTCCAGCAAATTGTCTGTGTGATACGGCATAACATGAATGAGCTCTTGATGCATCTACGGTGGGATTAATAGTTTTTATTCTTTCTATAGTTTTTTCTATAAAGCTAGGTGCGTATGTAGTTTTTGCAATAATCAAACTATTATCAGGTATGTTTACATCTTGGATATCTATATAATCTTTATCGCCCTCTTCTTTCTCTGGATCAATTACAGTAATAGCCCTTTCATCTACTTGCCCTTTTACACCAATAGTTTCTGGGTGAGAACCTTTTCCTATAAAAACAACATGTCCAATATTAGGATCTGCTGCAGCATTTCTAACTTTTTGCTGTTCATCTAATACAATTGGACAAGTTGTATCAATAATAATAATTCCACGTTTTTTTGCGTCATCATATGTGCTTGGTGGTACCCCATGAGCAGATACAATAAACACCGAATCATCAGGGACTAAAGAAATATCTCCTTTTACATTTTTTAATCTTTCTCCGAAATGTGAAAAGGCATCTGGAAAATTAACAGGGGCATTATTTGTATAAACCGTGACATTTTCTGGAACAATTTCCATTACCCGATCAACAACAGCAAGAGTCATTTCTACCCCTCCGCATGTACCTCGATTTCCAGCCAGCCAAACCTCTTCTATTTCCAAATTTCTACGCTCTAATCTTGTTCTTTGTCCTGGAGTGATTTCTCTTTCTTTGCTCATAGTTAGCGCTTTATTTTATCAAATTTTTTAATTAATTACCCCTATTTTCGATTTGGAAAATTAATTTTAGAAATAATTTTTTATATTCTTCATTAATCTTTTGTTTCTCAAGTAGATTTTTCGCCTCCGATAAATTATCAGCAATTATTTTTTTTCCATATTCAACTGCGCCGGATTCATAAAAAATATTTCTTAATTTCAGCCGGTCTTTTTTATCCAGTTTTTTACCAAATAAATTTTTCAGCGTATTAATTTGCTCCTTTGTACCTTTTTCAAAAATATAGTTGGTAAATAATGTATGCTGGTGCTGTTCTATATCATTGAGGGATGATTTCTTTATTTGTTTCTCATCAAATACCAGATCCATTAAATCATCCTGAATCTGGAACGCAAGGCCTAAAGATATACCAAAATCCTCATAAAATTTTTCATTTTTTACTTCTCCTACAAGCGCTGCTCCAATCATCATGGGCCCAACAAATGAATACTTGGCTGTTTTTAAAAGGTATTTTTGCAAAATTTCCTCGTCTGTAACTTTGTCTTTTGATGTAATTGTTAAATCTATCATTTGTCCCAAAAACACGTCGTTTATCATTTGTTTATATACCCCATAAACCCTACTGACACTTTCTTTATCAAAGTCCTTGTTTGTAAGTAGCACCTCATTTGCCCATGTAAATAAAAAGTCCCCTAAAAGAATCGCGTTTGAGTTACCGAAATGAGTGGGATCAACAAAGCGGTTCCCAAGATATTTATCGGAAATAAATTTATGAATTGTTTTTACACCGTGTCTTTTATAAGATTTGTCCATTACGTCATCATGAACAAGACAAAAAGCGTGAAAAACTTCCAAAAATACTAAAAGTTTTATAGCTTTGTCATCGTGTTTGCCACCATTTGATTTGTAAGAAAGATAGGAAATATAGGGCCTAATTCTTTTTCCCTCGACAAGGAAGGTTTTTAAATATGAAAGATATGTTTTTATATCACCAGGGGCGTCAGGAAGATTTCTTAGTTTTTGATCAAGA
>Ga0155812_102_pt3 | contig 24656 bp, 25 predicted proteins | sample RifCSPlowO2_01_FD_107466 | JGI IMG/M metagenome (GOLD analysis project Ga0155812, IMG submission 107466) | Candidatus Levybacteria bacterium RIFCSPLOWO2_01_FULL_39_10 | reverse complement strand
TTAAACATTATAAATCAGACGAGGACGCGACTCTTAAACGCTGGGGAGAAAAAACTTTGGCAACTTATACTAAATACGGCAAAGACGCAAAGAAGGATTTTGGTACGGCGGATCCTATGGAACTTGGAAAACTAGTCAACAAGTGGTTGTTTGATTACGTCAAGTCAGGACCTGTTATAGCCATGATTTTGGAGGGAAGGCACGCGGTTGAGAATGTCATTACAATTTCAGGCCCCACAATGCCTGTTGCAGCGCCGGCTGGAACCATAAGGGGGGATTTTTCAACTGACTCTGCAGCTTATGCAAATGAGGAAAAGAGGGGAGTAACAAATCTTATTCATGTTTCAGCCTCAGTCGAAGAAGCAAATTACGAGAAAATGTTATGGTTTGAGCCTTCCGAAATCCATTCCTACAAAACCGCTGAGGAACAGTATAAGTAAAGCTAAAAGCGAAAATCTAAAAGCTAAAAACTAATTAATTTTTTCTATCTCTGCATTGATTAGGATTCTGAAGTCGTCAATGTTACGCGGGAATATTTGTTTTTTGCCCAGGAAAAATGACGGAGTAGCATTGAGTCCAAGGTTAACTGCTTCGGCTTTGTCTTCTGACACAAAGTTTTTTGCTTCTTTCGATTTCATTACTTTTTCAAAATCCGAAGAATTAAGTCCTATGTCTTTGGCGTACTCAATAAAAATAGTTGTGGGATCGTTTTCTCCGGACCAATCGCCTTGATTATCATACAAAAGATCTTTCATATCAACAAAGTTTCCCATTTTCCATGCTGCGTATGCTGCATATGCTGAAGACTCGGCGTTTTTATGTGTATTCAGAGGAAAAATTCTATAAACTATTTTAAGGTTATCCGGGTATTCGCCTTCGAGCGTTTTAAGCATTGGATTATATGTTGCACAAGCGGGACACTGAAAATCAGCATATTCAATAAGAACTACGTTTCCTTCCGCCTTTCCTGATGTAATATCTGCCTCAGTAACCGGGGGAAGATTAGCTTTTTCAATAGGAGTCTGAGGGGTTCCTCCGCGCTGAGCAAGAATAATAAGAAGTGCAAGACCTGCAACAGATGCAAGAATCAACCCCCCCCAGATTGTGGCTTTTTTAAACAAATCTTTTCTGTCTTCTGAGAGTTTGGGAGTGAGCTTGGAAGTGCTATCCTGAGACGCGCTATAATCTTTTTTCTGCATTTTACTATTTTTAAATAAACTCACAAAAATTGCAAGAGGAAATTTGGTCGGGGTGCTGGGAATTGTCAATGATCCCGCTTCGCGGGAAACCCGCCGAGTAATTTTGTCGGGGACCGCGGAATTGGACCGCGTGCCTCTCGGTCCCGAACCGAGCGTTCTACCGATGAACTAGTCCCCGTCTAGAGACATTATAAATCTCAAGATGTTAAAATAAAAGTAAGTAACTTAGGAAACTTAAGTTACTTAGACTATGTTACCCAAACATAAATATCTTTTAACCTACAGGTATACTGAAATAATTCATGACCTAACTGTTCAATTTTGCGAAAAATTTATGCCTGGATTCGATCAGAGAAGAAATAGAGAGCAAATGATTCAAGCCGGGCGTTCAGGAAAACAGAATATTGTTGAAGGAGTTGGTCAGTCAAAAACATCTAAAAAGGGTGAAATAAAGCTTTTAGGAGTAGCAAATGCCTCTTTGGAAGAGCTTATCTCAGATTATGAAGATTTCTTAAGACAGCGTGGTCTTAAAATTTGGCCAAAAACAGACAAAAGAATCTCGGAATTTAGAAAAATAGGATTTCGCTTAAGTTCCCTAAGTAACTTAAGTAGCTTAGGTGAATTTATTGAAAAGCCAAAGTTGCCGCTAGATCCTGAAAAAGCAGCTAATTTTCTTTTAACACTTTGTCATCAGGCAACTTTTCTTTTGTCAAGACAAATCAAAAGAGCCGAAACAGATTTTATAAATGAGGGCGGATACACAGAGAAGTTGTTTAAAAAAAGATTAAGTAGTAGAATTAAGTAGCTTTTGCTGGCGTAGCTCAACGGATAGAGCAATCCCGTCCTAAGGGATAGGTTGAAGGTTCGATTCCTTTCGCCGGCGCAAACATTTAGTATTAAACCTCTAAAATCTGCTACTATATTTTTATGGGTAAAAAGGATGCAGTAAAATTTGTAATTCTTCGGACTTTGGGAAACTTTCTTCTTATCTTTGCAATATTCGGGGTATTTGCAACATTCGGGCCTGCGCTTTATTACGAGGCAAGGTTTAGGATAATTGAGGCTAGAGGCATCAATTTTGAAGTTGCGGATGAGCCAACAGGACTTGGTGATCTTGCTGACCAGCAGGCTGAAAACAATACAACGTCCCAGAATCAAGGCGGAGGAGCATCTTTTGCAGATCTTCTGACAGGCTCAACAAATCAGGTACTTACACCTCCTGATACTCAGTTTAGCATCGTAATTCCAAAAATCGGCGCAGTTTCCAAAATTACTCCAAATGTTGATCCGAGTGATAAAGACAAATTTTTGCCAGTGCTTCGGGAAAGTGTTGCTCACGCTCAAGGGTCTGTTTTTCCGGGACTTGTCGGAAATATATATCTTTTTGCTCACTCTGCTGACAGTTTTTGGAATGCAGGCCGTTACAATGCAATCTTTTACCTCATAAAAGACCTTGAAGCAGGGGATGAGATTATTATTTTCTTTGAGAAAGAGCGCTACACCTATATTGTAACTGAATCAAAAATAGTTGAGCCTGACGACGTATCATTTATAACAAGGGCAACTCAAGGCGGAGAACAGCTGATTCTTCAGACTTGCTGGCCTCCTGGCACTACTTGGGATCGTTTGCTCGTGTTTGCAAGACCCCGAAAAACAGATACACCGTTTAGATAACACTTTTGATTTTGTAAACCTTAGGTGTCCAGCTAACACAAACCTGGTATAGGTAAAGTTTGACAGGGAGAATTATTTAGTTTAGTCTTTAAATATATGCCTGAAAATTTACTTTCTGATAAAAACTTAAAACCTTTGAATACTTATGATCATTCTGTTTCCGAGGGGTCAGTCCCGCCACTTACCAAAGATCAAATTGATAGGCTTGGCTATTTTAAAGCAGAAGACAATTCAGTTCCTGAAGGACCAAATCCTGCAAAACCGCTGATACCCAAAATCACTCCAAGAAGTGATGTTTCGTCAATGGACATAAATCAGAGAACTGCGCCCGGCGGGGACATAAATAAACTTTTAAACTGGATTTTAGATAAAACCGGAAGATCGGATCAGATTACTCCTCAGAGAGAAGATCCGGATAAGACTACCTAAGAATTATTGTATAGAGGTTGGGAAGAGTGTTGGTGTTTCCAAGATTTGTTAGAATCACAATTCTTGTTGAATCCGGCCACGGGAAAATAAACTCGTGCTCAAAAGGTCCGGCATAAACAACCGTGTCATTAAGACCGTCAAAATCCATAAAATGAAGCGCATTGTCCCTAACAAACATTATATGCCTTGAGGTATTCAGCCAGCTCACTGTCTCTTCAAAATTTTCCTCCTCCATTTCGTAATTTCTGTCTTCGGCCACGTCATATATGTAAATTTCTCCCTCAACAATATCTCGCGTTTCCGCAGTTGAGTTGACCCCTATTAGTTTTGGTTCAATAGCTGGCGGCAGAGTTGCAGAACGTGAGGCCGTATATAAAATTTTTTCCTGATTAGGGGAAATTGAAAGTATGTTAAAATTACCATCAGCTAAATCACGCACTTTTCTAGGCAAAGAGTTTCTGATTGACCTCTCTCTTGCATCTGCAATTTCCTGCCATGATTCATCAATTTCCGCAAGACTGTCCGACACATTATTAGGAGGCTGATTTGATCTGTCTGTATCCAAAAGATAGGTGGTATCAGAAAAAGTTCCCGAGATTGTTGCAATTATATCTTTTCCGTCAGGAGACCAGGATATATCAGCTTTTGAAAACTCATCAAATGAATCATCAATTATTTGAGTTGATGAGCCCTGGAGCGCTAAGATCCTGTTTGACCCCATGTCAAAAACATATATTCCGTTTCGCTCAGCTGACCCCGAACTTACAGTAAAGGCAATCTTGGTAAGCGTGGGGTCAATTGTGGGGTTTTGGGCTCCTAAATCAGTGATACTTTCAAGCTTTGGAGCAATGGGAATCAAGAGGGCGTCAACGAGAGTGACAATTTCCGCGTGTATTACAACTTTCTTTTCCCAAGGGAAATAGCCCTCTTTTACTATTTTTAAGTCATATTCACCAGGAGGCATGTTAATTGTTGTGTCAGTTGCGGTTTTTAGTTTTCCGTCCACAAATACCTGGGCTCCTTCAGGAACACTCTTGGCAACAAGAAGACCGGTTCCTTTGAGCTCAATTCCTGACTCCTGAAACCCGAATCTGTAGCCCTTGCCGTAGAGAATTACAAAAATTGTTGCCACAACCAAGCCTGTGAAGATAGCAATTGAGAGAATAAGCTGTTTATTATGCCTTGAGAACAACTTTTTTTTGGTCATAATTGAAATTATACGATTTAGTTAGTATATCTTGCAAGATACCCGTAGAATGTTATAATGGATTTTGGATCGCGAAGTCAAAAGATATAGAAAGTATATATTGTGATACAGTTATTAAATTTTCAATTTCTAATTTTCAATTTTCATTGAATTATTTAATGATACATTGATTCATTGAAAATTTATTGTAAATTGTAAATTGAGAATTAAAAATTCTACCATGTTTTCAAAACGAATAGCTATCGATCTTGGTATCCCGCACAAAACTTACTTGCTCTCGAGGTTTACATCCTCGCACCCGCCTGCCGAAGCCTGGCACTGGCGGGCAGGTCGCAAGAGCGTTTATGCGGGACAGGCCGCAAATAAATTAAGGAGGTTGAAATGTTTTCTAAGCGCATAGCAATAGACCTGGGTACCGCTAACACTTTAGTATACCTGGGCGGTGAGGGAATTATTATAAATGAACCCACTGTTGTTGCCGTAACCGCTGAGGAAAATAAGGTAGTTGCTGTTGGAAAAGAGGCTAAACAGATGATGGGAAGAACTCCGGGAAATATAGTTGCAATGAGGCCTCTTCGAGACGGAGTGATCGCAGATTACACAATAACTGAGGCAATGCTTACATATTTTATTAATAAAGCCTGTGGATCCTCAAGAATTTTTAAGCCTGAGGTAATGGTTTGTATCCCCTCGGGCGTTACACAGGTTGAGCGGCGCGCTGTACTTGATGCCACAATGTCAGCAGGCGCAAAGGTAGCATACCTCATTGAAGAGCCTTTGGCTGCTGCAATAGGTGCAAGAGTGCCCATTGCTCAGCCAGCAGGACATATGGTTGTTGATATGGGAGGAGGTTCCACCGAATGTGCTGTAATTTCCCTCGGCGGAGTGGTTGAGCATAACAGCGTAAGAGTAGGAGGAAATAAAATTGATGAAGCAATTGCAAACTACACAAAAAAGAAATTCAATCTTTTGATCGGTGAGAGAACAGCAGAGGAAGTAAAAATAGAGATTGGCAATGCATATCTTGAGAAAGACGGTGGGACAGGGGAAGGAAAAAAAGACCTTGATAAAACAATCAAAATTAGGGGCAGAGATAGCGTTACTGGGCTTCCCAGAACAATTGAGCTGACAACACAGCAAGTAAATGAGGCAATAACACCCGTGCTTATTGAAATCGTCCAAGGAGTTAAAGGAGTTTTGGAAAAAACACCGCCTGAGCTTGCTTCAGACATAATAGACAAAGGAATAATGATGACAGGAGGCACAGCACTTCTTAATAATTTAGATAAATTTTTAACAAAACAGACTGGAGTTCCATGCCATGTTGCAGAAGACGCACTACTTTGTGTGGTCAGAGGAACAGGGGTTGCTCTTGAAAACATAGAACTCTATAAAAGAAGCATCTCAAAGAAATAAGACCCACTGAATACATGAAAATAAAAGATTTAATTTTTAAGATTGGAAACATCTCATTCGAGGAAACCCTAGAATATATTATTAAAAATGCTCTAAAAAAAGACAGCAAAAAATTTATTATTACCATAAACACAGAAATTGTGATGCAGGCAAAAAACGATCCTAAGTTTCAGGAAGTGATAAATTCAGCTGACCTTTTGGTAAATGACAGTATTGGAGTTAAATGGGCGAGGGGTTTGTTTGGCGTCTCATCAAAAAAAAGAGTCCATGGGTCTGATTTGGTTGAAGCGGTTGCAAAAGAAACATCAGGAAAATCTATAACAATAGGGCTTCTCGGAGCAGGGGAAGGAATTGCAAAAAAAACAGCAGAGGTTTTGAAAGAAAGATACCCGGGACTTAAAGTTTCATTTGCAGTTTCCGAATGGCCAAGAAAACTAGACGATGGAAAATTGAAGATAGAAAGTGGAACTTTGAAAATGGAAGATAGAAGATCGATCCATTCTCAATCATCTACCCTCAAAAATCCATCCTCAATCATCTACCCTCAATCGTCAAAGTATATGTCCACAGACATTTTATTTATTGCATTCGGGTCTCCAAAACAGGAGAAATGGATTTATGAAAATCTTCCCAAGATTCACGTAAAAGTGGCAATAGGAGTTGGAGGAGCATTTGATTATATATCAGGACGCGTTAGGCGTGCACCTGTCTGGGTTCAAAATCTAGGACTTGAGTGGTTATTCAGACTTATAGTCCAGCCCTGGAGAATTAAAAGACAAGTAAAACTTTTAGAATTTGTATTTTTGGTTATTAAAGAAAAGATAGATGAATTGATATAAATTTCGTTACAGGGATTTTGAATTTATTTAGGATTTAGATATTAGTAATTAGAAATTGTGAGCCTTTGGCTCACTCTTCTTTTGCCTGGATTCCCAGAAGATAGAGGATTGCTTCTTTTCTATATCTTCTGTCTCCTCGGGAGTTGATTCTAATTGCGGGCAATTTTCCTCTTTTGCCCCACCTTTTTAAAGTTAAAGGCGATACCCTAAGAACTTCAGCAGCTTCCCTTACTGTAAGTAGATCGGGTAGGTTACTGATTGATATCCTTTGTTCAGCCATAAGCTCGAGAGTATATTTATTAATGTCAATCTCTAATTAATTAAGATTATATACTATCTAACTAATTACAAAATAACAAACTGGAACACAAGTTGTCAAGTGGGAATTTCATAGAAATTCCCACCGCTGAACACTGCAGAACCTTACGCGGTTATTTTAGTTCGACCGTAGCACCAGCAGCGGTTAGCTTTTCCTTTGCTTCCTCTGCTGCTTTTTTGTTTACTTGGGTAAGAGCTTCTTTCGGAGCAGCGTCAACCAGGTCTTTTGCTTCCTTGAGTCCAAGAGTCGGAACGAGCTCCCTAAGCGCTTTTATAACAGCAATCTTGTTAGCGCCCGCATTTGCAATCACAACGTTAAAAACTGTCTGCTCCTCTGCTTCCTCCTCGCCATTACCCATTACCGGTGCTGCTTGAGCGGGTGCAGGAGCTGCCATAGCTTGCGCACTAACGTTGAATTTTTCTTCAAGCGCTTTAACCAGCTCTGATAAATCTAGAACTGACATCTCCTCAACTGCTTTCAAAATATCATTTTTTGTTAATTTTGCCATCTTTAATCACCTCCGATTTGACGATGGATGATAGATAGTAGATGGTAGATTTTTGAGGATAGAAGATTGAGTATAGATCTAGCTTCCATCTTCCATTTTCAAATTACTACTTTCTACGTTCCATCTTCTACCGTCAAATTAGACTTTGTTTTTTCTACCGCTTTTAATATCATTACAAACTTCTGAATATTGGCATTAAGTCCTGTTATAAATCCCTGGATGGGAAAGTTTAAGGTTCCCACCAATTGTGCAAGTAATACTTCGCGTGTCGGAAGATCGGCAATTCTTAAAACTCCTTCCTCATCTGTTAGATTTCCTTCAAGTATTCCAAATTTAATCTTAGGAAGTCCGAAATTTTTTATTGCTTTCTGAATTACCTTAAGAGGCATAACCATGTTACCCTTGATAAAAAATATAGCTGTAGGAAAGTTTAACCCTTGATTATCTTTTAAATCAGCATAATTTTTAGATCTTTCAAGAGCAAACTTAAGAAGTGTATTTTTAGCAATCGAAACTTCTGAATCCAGTTTTTTTAGTTCTTTCTTAAGACCTTCAAGCTGAGGGTGGGTCAAGCCCTGATAGTCGGCAAAAACAAGAGCATTGGACTTATCAAGCTTATCCGTAAGCTCCGCAACAATTTGTTCTTTCCTCGCTCTTCCTGATTTTTTGGTTGGTTGTTTGATTTTCGGCATAAAAAAACTCCCCTAAGGAGAGTTTAGCGTCTAGGGGGTAGGCGGTAGGGTTTAGTTTCTATTCCCTATGCGCTACGCGCTATTCGCTAGATTTGTCTCGGCAGGACTTAAGTTCCAACCTCCAACAACTAACTACTAACAGCTAATTGCTAAAGGCTAAAAGTGCCCGCTGTCTTAGGTAAGAAACATAATACCAAACGACCGTAAATTAGTCAATAGAGACCCGTAGCACGAAGCTTTTTCGGGAATTAATCTGACTTATAGTAAAAAATTAAGCACCAATGAGTTTTGAAAATTATCAATAAATCTATTTATTTATGCGTGAATATGCGAGTATATGTCTTTATTTCTAGTTATCTGAAGAATTGATGCTAGTTAGTTTTGTTGTTATTCCAGACATTTGTGTTATACCAAGAGCTTGGAGCGCCTTTTAGGCCGACAAATTTTGTAAACGCACCAATCCAGTTTCCATAATTATCATGTATCCAGATATTTCCACCGGGTGTTGGATCAAACCATCCTGTAAATAGGTTTACTTCATAAGGTGAGGCAACTTGATACTCGTTATAACCTAATTCGAAGTTTGTGATAGTATTTTCACCCGGAACATTTTCCGCATTTGGCTCAGCATCAAAAGGGTTAACATAATAGCTTGAGTGGATAATCTTATTATTGAATATTGCCCAATTATCCGAAGTGCGCGTCACTGCTATGGCACAGCGCATAGAATTCTTCAAAGTATTATTGTCAATCAGAACATTTCTGGCTGGATACGTTTTGGAAGAACCACCATCATTTACCGGATCACCCCATGCGTTTTCCAATAAATTTCCTTTTATTGTGAGTCCATTCACCCCTCCAACCCTAATGAGGACAGCACCTTCACCGCCAGGCCATACCGGATCTGGGTATAAAGGGGGATTAGATCTGTAATTAAAGTATTGGCCTGCATAATCACCGACCATGTGCAGATTATAAATCCAGCCCGTCGTATTATTGGCTACAGCAAAAGTTGCACCATTCCAGCTATGATCTCCGCTTGTTTGTTTTATGGTAGGCATGCCATTTATACCAATCACAGAACTTTTAATAGTAATCGTGCCTGCGACTTTATAATATGCACTTGTTTTGGGTATCAGCAGCGGTTTCCCGGCTGATGCAGCCGCATTTGCAGCAGCTTGGATTTCAGCCGTGTCATCATTTGATCCATCCCCCTTGGCTCCGTAATTCTGAACATTTATGCCACCAGTAGTACTAGGCATTGAGCCGCCACCCGTGACATTTACGTATGTCGGTTTATAGGTTCCACCGGTTCCGGTACCTGTAGAAGGCGGATTTGTAGGTGTGGGTCCACCTGTTTGAATATTAAATAAAACATAACTTCCGCCACTTGCCCCAGAATCACTCTGCTTGCTAACTCCTGAGGAGGATAAAACTCCTCCTTCTGTCTCAAGTTTATCTGGAGCTACAGCTCTTCCTCTTAGATTCTGAGTTTGCCTGACAAGAAATACTGTAAGAGAGATTATTACAATAATTAAAATTAAGCCTAGAAAGGGGATTTTCTTATTCCAAAAACGACTTAATTTATTTCTCACAGTTATTTTAAGCAATAAGATTTTATTGTATAGCTTAATTATTTAATCCCCAGGCGCAACAGATAGCTCTCGCCGATATCGATTTAGTCTCCAAATACGACTGACATTTCTCTTAAGAATAAATTATAGTCAAGATGATTTACGCTTCCGTCGTCATTAAGATCAGAATTAAATTTCCTTGTTGAGTCACAATCGGCGGCTGGAAGAAGATCGGAATAGCATCCTATTAATATATTATAGTCTGAAATACTTAATACTCCGTCAGAATTTATATCACCGGCAACAAGTGACGCACTCGGCATATTATTTGTGGTATATGAAATATTTATAATGCCGGGAAGCATTTCTTTTAAGTATTTATGAGTTTTAACTTTTACAACATAACTTCCAGCCTGCAATCCAGCAGCTGGGAAATTGCCTGTGAAATAGCCAGGACCCTGAGAATAGTTAACGTTTCCGTTTACCGATTTAACCAAAGCACCGCTTGTGTCATAAAATTCAATAGCAAGAGTTCTTGTAGTGGTGAGTGGACTTGTGTTTCCTGCGCCAGAAGGATTAGCATTGTCTCCTCCAGTGCCAATTCCATGAAGCTTCAATTGAGCGAAATTAAGCAAAACCTGAGGCACAGATGTTGGTGTCGGAGTTTTGGTGGGCGTGGGTGTGTTTGTTGGCGTTAGGGTGGGCGTTGGTGTTTTTGTTGGTGTTGGGGTAACAGTGCCAGTTACCGTGACGATCTGACTTGTTGCCAAAACATTAAATGTGTCATCCTCAAAATAACGAAATTCATATTGACCGGGGGTAGTTGGCATGACAAAAGTAAGATCTGCATTTCTAAGAGGCTGAGGTGGAGGGACGTCCAGTCCTCCAAGATACTGATATTCTTCCCAATCAAATCCCGTATTTCCCACTTTGTAAAGTCCAACCCAGTCTTCTAAAAATCCAGGGCCATTTCTTACGCTTACATTAACTGTTCCGCCTCCCTGGATCGTGGTGGGGGACGCAGTGATTGTCGGATCTACCAAAGGAGTAGGCGTTGGGGTGAATGTTGGAAGTGGCGTAGGAGTAGGGGTATTGGTTGGTCTGGGTGTTGGCGTTGGCGTAGGAGTAGGCGTTGGTGTAGGAGCACAGACAAAACAAGCTTTGACAACACCCACTAAAGGATCTCCGAAAGTCGCATTTGAACAAGAAACAGAATTTGTAAATGTTTTGTAAACATAGGTACCATTCTGACCATAAGCGATATTTCTGGTTCCCGGGATTGAACAAGTTTGATTTTCCCATGCACAAAAAGTGCAACCGCCTGGTGGTACTGGAACAGGACTTGGTACTGGTGTTGGCGAGGGTTCTTTTACACCGTATACCCTTAAACTATTTAAATAAGTACCGTCTCCATCATAGAGAATAAAAGTATTGTCTGTAATCCAGGTAATGCCGACTGACCCATCTGCATCAGCATAGGTCACGCCTTGACCGTCCGAAAGTTTAATTATTGCGCCGCTTGTATCGTTTGTTACCCAAGATAGCGTAACAGTACAAGTACTCCCATTCCAGGGAATTGTGCATGGGTTTGGACTTGCTGACATATAGCCATTGGGCACTATTGTGGCGCGAGGATCTTCATTTGGTCCAAATGCGGAATGATTTGGATTTGGAATCCATGAAGGATTTTGAACAAGCCGAATTCTGTCTATTTTAGTTCCATCTTCTCTCATCAGTATACTTAATCTATGAACACCCGCAGACCAGACGCCAATTGGAATTGGCGCTTCTGGTGTAACACCGCTCCAACTCCAATCCGAGGAGTATCCATGCTTTCCTATAAAATATGTATTCACAGCATCTATATATTGACCGTCAAACTTTATATGAACAGAGTTTGAAGTATCGTTTGGACCGGATGACCTAAGATATAAATAGTAAGTACCTAGATTAGTAAAATAAATATTATAAATCAGCTCCGGAGACCAACCCTCACCAGCATAATATGTAACGCCATTATCGGGGAGCGCTTGCATAAAAACAATTGGCCATCCTGAGCTTGGATATGTTCCTTCTGAAATCCCTTGCCACCTGTGTGGACTGCCGTTATCGGCATAACCTTGAGCACCTTCTGTTTCTATGGTCACAGTGCCACCCGATTCTAAAAATACATTTATTGCTGCAGCTTTGATTCTTGTGTCCTGGTTTTGTTTTACTAAAATTAGCGTAAGTGGCAGTACCAAAAGGATTATTATTAGCCCTATTTTTGATAGCAGACTTCTTTTATTACTTATATTCCACTTTCTCATGGATATTATTGATATTATATTTATAGTATCAGGTTAAATACGTATTTGTAAAATATATTATTGATTGTTTTGTATAGTTACATTTGTACAACTGTTACACTGAACAGTCATGCCTGGTATTACATTTCCCGAGATTACACCACCGCTAACATTGTTAAGCCGTATTGCCCAGCCAGAGCGTTGATCGGAAGGCAAATTGAACGTATTATTTCTTATTATGACATTTGTTTTTGGTACAGACCCCCAAAATGAAATTAAACCGATATCGTTTCCGAAGTATTGAGAAAGCATACCTAGATCACCACCGGTAAATAGATTATTTTCTATTGTTATATCATGAATCGTCTCCATGCTAGTTGAGTCATAATCAGCTACGACAACATGTGGAGTATAATTATCATATTGCTCCCATCCATCAAACCAATTATTGGATATTACAACCGGGCCAAGATTTTTATTACCGCCATTTGAAGGATAACTGGAATGTTGATCTTCAGCATCTATGTTATACATTCCCGGCCCTCTTATGATGTTGTATTCAATTCTACCGCTACCTTCATTTGGCGTAATTCCTTGTCTGCCTATATTTTCTATCAAATTATGATGGAAATTCCAATTGTCACAAGCTGGTTTTTCAAAAACGAACACAAATATACCATCCCCAAAAACATCGCTAATGTAATTATCTGCTACCTCTACATTATCAGAATCATCATACATTGCAACACCCATAGCAAATTCTCCATCTGAAAGAGTACTCATATCCGTATGATTTCCGCGGATCCTAAATCCGAGGATTTTAATATTATCGGATCTATAAAGTAAAAATGCCGAGGAATTCACAGTATTTCCAGGCCCGGTAGTCCTAAGAGTTGCACCATAACCCCAGAATGTAAGATTATTCCTGTCACTAAGGGTAATTGCAGGATTCAACTGATAATTTTTACCTGCAGGAAAAACAATAATTGATGGCGTACTTGAGGTTCCGTTTGGTATTGAATTTACAAAGTTTTGAAGAGCTGTAGATACATCAGATGAGCCAGTGCCATCGATATTTGAAGGAATTGTATATACATTTGTTCCGGTTGGAGTTGGTGGGGCAGAGCGTGGACCGTAACCGCCTTGTGATGATGGTGTGGGTGTAGGTGTTGAGGTTTGACTTGCAAATAATACATATTGTCCTCCTGAGGCAAGTGAATCAGATAGTTTAGATACAGCACCGGACAGGACTCCTCCCTCAAGCTCTAATTTATCGGCTGGGGCTGCAATCCCTCTAAAGTTTTGTGTTTGTCTGACTAGAAAAACTGTTAGAGAAATGATTATTAAAATCAAGAAAAATGCAAACCATGTGAGTTTTTTATTGCCAAATTGACTAAGTTTTTCTTTCACTATATTTATGGTAGCAAATCAATGTTTAAGTATAAACTACAAAGGTGCAGAATTAATTGTTATTTGTTTCAGTGACACTTGTGACATTGTTGAATGTCCGAGACATAGGTGCCCATGTGTTGCCGGTGATGGTAAGACCATCTACGTTTGTAAAGTCACCCCAGCGTCCCGTCACACCATCAACATTGGGATCCATCTGGTTCTTAGTGATGGTCACTAGATTGTCTTTGATAACCACATTCTTTTTCGGAAGAGACCAGCCCATCCCGATCATGTGGTTTCGGCGGTCGTTATTTGATTTGCGTCCGTCTGAGTAACATGCGGTGACAGCACCGCCGCTTGTACACATACATGCAACATCACTACCGTAACCTCGGAATCCACCATCAAACCAGTTACGTGCGATTTCGTAGCCATCTGCAGTATTCATCTGCCCGGAATTGAATGACTGCGTGATAGCGTTGCCGAAATAGAATCCTCCAGCAACGCATCCCCGCCAATGCCAATTGAATCTGCGGAATACGTTGTCAGTCACATGGACATTGTTAAGCCAGCGGCGTGGGTCTTCGCCGTCCTCGGCATCTATAACACCCAGAGCCACGTCCTCGACGAGGTTGTGATGAATTTGAAATCCATACTTGGTTTGGTTGTTGGTGATGCCCTGTCTGCCTGTTTTTTGAATCTTATTGTATTTAAATTCAAAAGGACCTGGTGATTCCCAGACAGAACCATCAATTTTATTTGTAGGTGCATTTCCCCAGTAGTTGAAATATTCACCGGTTACATAGATACCATCGCCTGAAACATGGTGGATCCAATTATCCACAACATTAACTCTCCCTGCCTGCCATATAGCAACTCCGTGTCCATATTCACCTGGAAAACCCATGCTTGAGTTTCGTACATTTGTTGTAGCGGCAATAGATTTAGGCAAAAGCCCTTCAAGCTCAAACCCTAATATATCGATATTCTCACTAAAAAATTCTACCTCGAAAAGGGTGCCGTAGCTACTAGCTCCTTCTGCACGAACTCTTGTTCCATCATTTCTGATCTTTGCATTATAACCCCAGAAAATCAGATTATATCTGTATTGGAGTTGAAGCTTTTCAGGTATAACATATTCTTGTACCGGACCAGTGCCTTTTGAGGGATCAAAAACAATATAGTTTGGTTGATTTGATGAAGCACCATTTGGGACGTTATTTATGAAAGTATAAAAAGTCGTCCAATCGGTCTTTGCAGAAGAGGGCATATAATAAACTCGAGATGAAGGAAGACTGCTTATTACTGACCAGTTAGCAGGACGAGGGCCTACATCAGCATCTGTTGCAGCGCCGACATTGTTTGATGGTGGGGTTGGCGTTGAAGTTTGACTAGTTCCAAACAAAACATATTGTCCGCCTGAGGCTTGGGAGTCCTGTTTTACTTCAACGCTGCCGGCAAGCACACCCTTTTCAATTTCCAATTTATCAGGAGCTTCGGCTCTTCCCCTTGGGTCCTGGGACTGTTTAATGAGTAAAAGAGTAAGAGGAAGCACAATTACCAGTATTAGTATTGCGGCAATTATTAGAGTGCTTCTTTGAACATTGTAAGAATAGTCATCCAACTTTTAATCTCCTTGAGCAACAGATAATTCTCTTAAAAACAAATTATAATCATCCTGATTTACATTCCCATCATCAGAGAGATCTGAATTGAATTTGCGAGTTGGATCACAGTCTTTTGCAGGAAGAAGACCCGAATAACATCCAATCAAAATATTATAATCAAGAATACTAATTACGCTATCCGAATTAACATCACCGGCTACAAGCAACGTATTTGCTATAGGAAGACTGGAGCCCGAGATATTATATATTCCTGAAACCTGCTTTCTTAAATATTTGTGTGATCTTACTTTAATAATATAATTGCCGGTAGCAACGCCGCTTACTGGTATATTTCCAGAGAAATAACCAGTTGATGCAGAATAATTTATATTTCCATTTACAGATTTAACAAGAGCACCGTTTTGGTCATACACCTCGACTGTTAGCGATCTTGTAGTTGTTAAAGGGTTATTATTTCCAAGACTATTTGGATTTACATTGTCCCCTCCTGTTCCAATTCCATGAAATTTAACCTGACCAAATATAAGACTTGTTTGGGAAGGAGAAGACGTAGGAGTTGGTGTGCTTGTTGACTGCGGGGTTGGGGTGGGTGTTTTAGTAGGAGTTGGCGTTGAGGTTTTTGTTGGGGTTGGGGTGGATGAAACACTGCTTGTTGTGAATGTAAAATCACCAGAGACTGATTGATTTCCTGCCTGGTCTGTAGATTTGACTCTATAGTGATAAGTAGTGCCGGGAGAAAGCCCAGAAAGATTTTGTATATGATAACTGTATTGGCAGCATGTTTGAAATGTTGAAGTTTGTCCGTAAGAGGTTGTTGTTCCATATTCTACTTGTCCTGAAGCAGGCTCGTTAAGATTCCAATTGATTGTTGTACCAGTAGATGTAACATTAGTTGCTGTGATATTGCTTATAACAGGGGGAGTGGTGTCACCAGCAGAAGTTATCGGAGTTGGCGTTGAGGTTGCTGCAGTTGCTGTGCAGTTGTCTCCAAAGCCAGTTGGCACACAGCTAAACTGTTTGGTCATAAGGACTTTATCAACTGCTACATTTGTTTCATTTCCAATGAGAATCACCGTGTGGTTACCAGATGTTAGATTAACATCAATCTTATTTGATGAGGAACCGTTTTGATAATCCACCCACGTCCATGTAGAGGTTGAGATTGATGTTGAGTCACCGACAAGGACAGGACACTGACTGTCAACCTGAAGATAAAATGAATTGGCAGTGCTTGATCCTGCCTTCATTCTGCTCCATACTCTATAGACTCCTGCCTCACTTACCGATGCTGACATAGTTACACGTCCCGTATTTGTCGGAGCCTGAACGCAGGGACCCGAGAGAGTTGTAAACGTAAAATCCCCGGAAACTGCTCTATTTCCTGCCTGATCTTCAGATATTACGCGGTAGTGATAAGTTGTTCCGGGATTAAGTCCTGTGATTGACTGTATATGATAATTATAGTTAAAGCTCGTTTCCTTATTTGTAAAACTACCATACGAAGTTGTAGTTCCATATTCAACTTGTCCTGTTGCGTATTCACTAAGGTTCCACTTGATTGTTGCGCCAGTTGATGTAATATTGGTCGCTGTGACAGTACTTATAACAGGAGGGGTGGTGTCTGACTGTGCATGTGCATAGTGATTATTTCCAACAACAAGAGCAACAGACAAAAGAATTATTGGTAAGAAAATTAATAAGAAGAGTATCCATTTTTTCATATCAACTTCCGTTTTGAACCGAGATTTCTCTCATGAAGAGATTGTAGTCATCATGGTTGACTTTACCGTCATCTGAGAGATCAGCCGCAGCTTTTCGGGTAGCGTCGCAATTTTTTGCAGGCTGAAGATCTGAGTAGCAGCCCATAATTATATCGTAATCTGCATTTGTCAGTTGATTGTCATTGTTTACATCACCTGAAACAAGTGCCACTTGGGCAGCAGAATGGGATTGGCCCGATGTTATATCAACAAAGCCTGGTATTTGTTTCTTTAGATATTGAGGACTTTTAACCTTAACTATATATGTTCCACTAGAAAATGCAGAGGGTAATTCAACACTTCCTGAGAAATCACCTGTGGTAGCGCCGTTATAATTTATGCTTGATGGAAGGGAAACAATAAGTGTGCCTGATGTATTATAAATTTCAACAGTCAAGGCCCTTGTCGGGTGAAGAGGGTTAAGATTTCCAAGGCTACTCGGATTTGGATTGTCTCCGCCTGAGCCTATGCCGTGAAGCTTAAGTCCATCAAAATTAATTACTGTTTTAGGTACAGGAGTTGCTGTTGGTGTAAGAGTTGGAGTTGCAGGTGCTGTGACTGTTACAACCTGACTTGTTGCCAGAACATTAAATGTATCATTTTCAAAGAGTCGGAACTCATACTGACCCGCAGTTTGGGGCATGGTGAATACCAAATCCGCATTTCTTAAAGCCTGAGGTGGTGGAACATCCGATCCTCCCAGATACTGATATTCGATCCAGTCAAAACCAGCATCTCCGACTCTATATAATCCAACCCAGTCTTCGAGATTTCCAGGGCCATTTCTAACGCTTACGTTAACTGTTCCACCTCCCGCAACTGTTGTGGGAGAAGCAGAAATTTTCGGATCTACGATCGGAGTTGGAGTAGGAGTACTTGTTGGAATTGGCGTTGGTGTTGGTGTCGGGGTGTTTGTCGGCGTAGGTGTCACGGTTGGCGTTGGAGTAGGCGTATTTGTTGGAGCTGCATTTATTTTTACATATGCTTGCATTGTTGTTGAGAGAACATTTTCAGTACTGGAATCTTGAGGTGCAATTGAATAAATTGCATTATTTGTACCAAATCCAATTTGTGTTTGACTAGCTGATGTACCCCTGAATTTAATAGTTAATACTTTTGTGGTGGTTTGAATAACCTTTGTTTGATCGGAGCCCACAGATACAACTATCTGAACTCTACCATTGGTATAGATGGGCCCCTCAACAATTACAGGAAAGGCAGTTGAGTTTACAACGACTGGTGTTGATGATGAAAGTGCGATGACAGTTGGATCATAAGTTATATCAAGTTTTGCCAAAGAGACTAAATTTGTTCCTGGATTTAGCATCAAATCCACCGTAAACTCCTGATTTATATTTGCGTTAATTGGGGATGTTGCTCCGGAATTTGGCAGGAATGAAAGGGTGGTTGCTGCAACAGCACCAGTTCTGGTTTCCTGCTGCTGTCGTACCAGAAGTAAAAGTAAAGGGAGCACTATCAGTTGAACTGCGATAATTCCAAATATAAGCTTATGTTTTTTAATAAGCTCCATACTTATACAATAAAGTAATTATTTAGTGATTGTCAACTGAGGATTTTACTAGACAGCTAGCCTTATTCCGGGGGACATAGTTGAGGACAAAGTGATTTTTTTAATTCTTTCCCTGTTAACTGCTGAGATAACTGCAGTTATGTTTTCTGATAGTTTTTTATCATCAAATGAGGTTTTGCCAACGCTTAAGTGAATTACAGGAATATTATTTTCAGTCCTAAATCTAATTTGTCCAGATTGGAATTTTCTGACTGTTTCCTCCGGTTCGTCCGATACTGTACCGTTTTTAGGATTAGGCATAAGGCCGCGAGGACCAAGAATTCTTGCAACTTTTCCAAGAAAGGGCATCATCGAGGGCTCGGCAATTAGTACATCAAAATCAATTTTACCTTTTTCAATCTCTGAAATTAGTCGCTTATCTGCAATAGCGACTTTTATTTCTTTCCCAGTTCCGTGGGGGAACATAACTATTCCGGAAACTCCGAGATCTGTGGTATTTATGTGCAGTTCAACCGTCTCATCAAATTTTGAGTATTTTATTTTTTTAAGAAGTTCAATTGCCTCAGGAAGCGAGTATTTTTTGTTTTTATCAATCTGGGAGATAGATGCTTGGTATTTAGATGATCTTATTCTCGCTTTTTTATATGATTTTGTTTTTTTAGGTGTTTCTAACCCCTTGTTTTCTTGAGGAATGGGAACATTTGCAAGCTCTTCCTCGGTTGGGCCCACAGCTTTTACTCTTTCTCCGCCTTTCATGCCGGGAACTTTAGTAAGCTTTTTTGCCTGCCTCGACTCGGCAAGGCGGGCCTCTTTTTTTACTTTGGCTTTTTTCTTTTCAGCTTCTTCTGCTTCTTCAATGCCGATAGTTTTAACTCTGACTTTTCCCATACTTCGTATAATGATTCACGCGGATTTTAATAAACAGATGTTCGCGGATCCGCGTTTATCCGCTAGCAATCTGTGAGAATCTTTGGTGGAATTTATTCCACCTTTACTCCCATTGAACGAGCAGTACCTTCCACAATTTTAACGGCCTCATTTACATCATCCGTATTTAAATCATCCATTTTGTCTTTTGCAATCTGCAAAGCGTTGCTTTTTGAAAGAGTACCAGCCGGTTCTTTGCCCGGTTTTTGTGATCCGCCCCTTCCGAGAGTCTTTTTTATCATTTCAGCAACCGGTGGTTTCTTTGTAATAAATGAGAAAGTTCTGTCTTCATAAATAGTAATTACGGCTGGTATTATAGTACCTTTCTGATCCGCAGTTTTTTCATTAAAAGCCTGAACGAATTCCATGATGGGTAATCCGTGTGGACCAAGAGCTGTTCCCACAGGAGGCGCAGGAGTAGCGGAGCCTCCCGGAATATTTATCTTAATAATTGTTTTTACCTTCTTTGGCATACTTTATATAATGATTCACGCGGATTTTAAAACTGATTTTCGCGGATCCGCGTTTATCCGCTATTAATCTGTGAGAATCGATATTATAATTTATTGACCTGTAAAAAGTCTAACTCAACTGGTGTTTCACGTCCGAATATTGAAACAAGCACTTTAAGTTTTCCGCGTGCTTCATCAATTGAGTCAATTGTGCCCAAAAAATCCGCAAACGGACCATCAACTATCTTTACTGCCTCGCCAATTGAAAAAGTGGCTTTATAAAGCGGTTCCTCCTCTTCCATAAACCTCATAATTGCCTCAACCTCTTTTGATGAGATTGGAATCGGTTTGTTTCCGGAGCCTATGAATGATGTGACGCCCTGTGTGGTTCTTACAAGAAGCCATGCCTCATTATCCAAAATCATCTTAATAAGAACGTATCCTGGAAATATTTTCTCTTTTACATTATCTTTTTTGCCCTGAGTGACTTTAATTGTGTTTCTTGTGGGAACAATTATGTCAAAAATTCTGTCTTCAAAGCCTAATGACTGAACTCTTTGATTTATGGATTTTGCCACTTTATTCTCGTGTCCTGAGTAAGTATGAACTATGTACCAGCGGGCAGGATCATTGGCGTCTTGTTCGGCTAAAAGTTTTTTTGCTCTTTTAATATCTTCACTAACGCTTGGATCTTCTTCTTCGGTTTTTCCCTCTTCTGATTCCGAACCTTCCTCGCCTTGCAAGGTCTCACCTTTTGAGGCTAACTCCTCTTTCTGTTCCTCCGTGGACTTTTCAGCCTCAGCCGCGTTTGATGCGGGGTCCTCTGTTGCTGCAGGTTTCTGATCTTTTTCCTCAATTTGTGTTTCTTCCTGTTTTGGAGCTTCAGCTTGAGCACTTGATGACTCCTCAGTAGTTTCTTCCTGAGGCATATCTTTCTCTTCTTTTTCTTCTTGTATGTTTTTATTTACGCCGTCCATAATTATCTATTAAGTAAAAAGTCGGTAAGTTTCGTAAGAAACAAATCAATGCTTCCCAAGAGCACTCCCACCAATAAACTTATTGCGACCACAGCAATAGTAAGTCTTATAATATCATCCCGTGTCGGCCACTTGACCTTTTTAAGTTCATCATAGGATTCACGGACAAATGTTAATGGAGAGGTAGTCATAACTATTTTAAATCCGCCATCTCGTTGGCGGATTGCACACACTATTCTAGCAAATTTATATTGACATGTAAAGAAAGATTTGACTACAATTAAGTTTGTCCATGGCAAAAAAAATCAGAAAAGCAGTTATACCCTCGGCCGGTTTTGGAACAAGATTTTTGCCCCAAACAAAAGCAATGCCCAAGGAGATGCTTCCTTTGGTTGATAAGCCTGTTATTCAGTTTGTTGTTGAGGAATTGGTTGATGCAGGAATTACAGATATTATTATTGTTACGGGCTACCACAAAAGGACAATTGAGGATCATTTTGATGCTGCAAGCAAAGACTTGGTTGAAAATTTGAAACAGGGAGGAGAGAAGAAAAAACCGCTTTTGGATCAGGTTGAAAATATTTCACGTCTTGCAAATTTTATTTATGTGAGACAAAAAGGTCCATATGGGAATGGAACCCCTCTTTTAAATGTAAGGCACCTTATTGGTAATGAGCCTTTTATTTACACTTGGAGCGATGATTTTATTTTAGCTTCACCCTCACGATTTAAACAGATGATTGAAGTTTATGAAAAATATGAGGCACCAATTCTTGCTGTCGTTCGCGCAGTAAAAGATGAAGATTATGACAGATATGGTTTTGCAGGAGGGGAAGTTTTAGAAGACGGAGTAATTGAGGTAAAAACTCTTATTGAAAAACCTGGAAAAGAGGCTGCACCCTCAGATTTGGCAACAGTCTCGGGTTTTATCCTCACTCCAAACGTTTTTGATTATCTTGATCAAGTTTTGGACAATCTAGAAGAAGGGAAAGAGTTTTATTATAATGATGCCTTAAAGCTTATGCTTGAGGATCAGAAAAGAATTGTTGCAGCAGAAATTAAAGGCGGGAAATTTTACGACACGGGAAACAAGATGGAATATTTGAAAACAGTTGTTGAATTTGCGCTTGAGCACCCTGACATAAAAGATGATTTTAAGAAATTCCTCAAAGAACTGAATCTTGATTAATCTGTTATAATCATCCCCAAAATGCAAGAGAGACAACAGCCAGAGTTTGGATTTGTAAATAAAGATATCCACGAAGAAGTGACAGGAGAAATTCCACCAGAGGGAATGGCAGCATACAGGGAAGTACCGTTTCCCTTAAAAGAAGGAGATCCAACTGAAATATTAACAAATCCAGAAGAACTTGAAAAACATGAACGTTTGATAAAGATTGTCGAGACTTTAAGGGAAGGCGGAAAGGAAGTTTGGGGTTCTTGGTCGGCTCGCAAGGGATTTGTTTTTACGGGAATAGTAGCCGCTGCTGCAGCAGCGGGAGCAGTGGGAATTGGAATCTACATCAAAAGAAAAAAAGATAAATGAGTTGCCAGAAAGTTTCAACAATGCAAAAATAATAGAAGTGGGTAAAAATTTTCTAAACATATCTGTCTTAACCCTTTTCTTATTTATTGTTTTTACAATTTTTGTTAGCGCTGGTGTATTTAGAGAGTTTGATATTGCTTTGACTGCAAATCTCCAAAATATTATTCCGAGAGTCTTTGACACACCTTTTTCAGTTTTCAGCATTTTGGGAAGCTTTGAGATTACATTTATAGCTTTTTTTATCTTGGTTTTATTTTTGTTCAGAGGCAGAGAAGTGGTAGTTTTTGCAGTGTTTTTTGTTTTGCTTGGGGTGACAGAGCTTTTTTTAAAATCTCAAATTCCACAAATAGCACCTCCCATAGAGCTTCTTAGAACAAATATTCATCTGGGATTCCCAAGCGGCGCGCTTTCGGGAGAGCATTTTGCATACCCGTCAGGACACTTGGCAAGAACTGTTTTTATTTCAGCAGTTCTTATTTTTGCCATATTCAAAAGTTCGCTAGTGCTTAGTTTAAAACAAATGTTATACACAGGAATTTTCTTGTTCATAGCCATAATGTTTGTTTCAAGAATTTATCTTGCTGAACACTGGGCAACCGATGTTATCGGCGGAACACTTCTGGGGTTGTTAATTGCAATAGTTGGTGTTTATATTCTTTCTAAGCGTAATTACAAAAAGTTAAAAACTTAAACCGTTGCGGGTGAAGCATTAAGTGGCGGAATATTTTCCCGCACTTCTTCATTTGAGAGAGCATATAAATCATCTAAGTCTATAGCGTAGTAAAGCCCTTCCAGCTTGTAATCTTTCGGGTTATCTGTCAGCTGACTTCCAATAATTTTGAAAATTTCTTCAAGATTGGACCGTGAGTAAAGTCGATATAATCTTTGTGATGATACACCCGCGTCTTGTGTTATATCGATAAGATTATCAACACCAATAAATTGATGCCCTTGAAGCAGCCTGGAGTTTGGTATACCCATTTTCTCTTCTACCAGTCTTGCGTTGATTGCGCGATTTAAAAGCAGATGAAAACCATCTAAGATAGGAATTGGCTCTTCAAGATATATTTGACCGCCAAAATAGCTTTTTATTTCCTGAACTTTGGTATTGCCCTCTTCATCCAAAATTACCTCAACCCCAAAAAACGGATTATTTATAAATTCTCCTTTTGTTTCATTTGGAATTGCATCTGTTACACCCCACATATTCCACAAAAGATCCATCATAAAATAGCCCGGATGATCAACCTCTCTGTTTAGGCGGTTTCCTATAGAACTAGCATTTAAAAGATGAAAAAAACCTCTATCCGAAACATTGTCTAAAAGTGTTGCTGAAAACTGATCCTCTATAACTACATTTAACCCCCCAAGCTCTTCTGCTTTTTTATTAAAGCCCACAAAATCTCTATAAATAACTGTTTGTGATTTTATGTTTTCAAGGTTTGGGTTTTGACTTCCTGTGAGAACAATATAGCCGTCAGCGAGTTGTTCTATAAATGTTTCAAGTCTCTTATTATTATCAAAATCATCCCAAGTAAAATTTTCAACCACCTCTTTCATTTGCTCCAAGCTTTGAACTTCAGTCTCAGATTCTATGGTTTCAAAAATTAATGTTGGAGTAGGCCCCTTCGTAGAAAGGTTTTCTTGCGTGGGAACAGTTGCTTGTTCTTGGGTACAGCCAGAAGCAGCAATTGCAAATGAGAAAACTATCGGGCTAAGCTTTTCCTTCATAAAGCTCGAAAATGTTACCAGAGATAAAGGCAAGAATCAAGAAGAATTAACTTACACAAAATATTATTTTGTGATATTCTAAGAATGTGATATGTTTAGGAAATATAGCAGGGGATTTACGCTGGTTGAGCTTTTAGTAATAATTGGTCTTGTTGGTGTAATTTTTGCAGGAACTATTACATTAATTAATCCTGCCCATCAACTTCAAAAAGGCCGCGACGCCCAAAGAAAAGGAGACCTTAAAACAATTCAGCAGGCTGCAGAGCTGTTTCGCGCTGATAACAGCAGATATCCTATGTTTGGAAGCGAAGCAAGTCCAGTGGGTGGTTGGGCTCCTGCGAGCTCAATGGTTTTAAATATTGGCGGAGTGACTTATCTTAGAACAATACCAACAGGCCCCTCAGGGAATTCCTGCGATTATGTATATATGGTTCCCGGGAGTGGAAATGTATATTCACTTTACACCAATCTTGAAAACACGCAGGATCGTGATGCAACTGCGGTAAAGCCTGCTCCCGCTGTCTGCTCAGGCTGTAGTAACAACGGAAATGTCACAATTACAATTAA
>Ga0155812_112_pt2 | contig 37383 bp, 46 predicted proteins | sample RifCSPlowO2_01_FD_107466 | JGI IMG/M metagenome (GOLD analysis project Ga0155812, IMG submission 107466) | Candidatus Levybacteria bacterium RIFCSPLOWO2_01_FULL_39_10 | reverse complement strand
GTGTTCTTAAATGAAAGTAGTGTGAGTCTCCATCGCCTTGCCCCTCACTTGTTGTTGATGTTACTAACCCTTCTGATACTTCATCAGGAAGCGTGCTTGGCGAGGAATCAAAATGAAATGAATAACCGGCTACTCCAGACAAAAAGTCCGCAGCCCCACCCCACTCAATATCAACGGTTGGATCATTTGACCAAGTACCAACTGCATGGCTACTTGAGAAAACATCGGGATCTGTGGGTGATGTAATATCATAAGTTATATTTGTGACTATGGGGCTTGTCTCCGTGTTTCCAGCAACATCTGTTGCCTCAGCCTTTATGTCATAAGTCACCTCATTTTCGGGTTCCCAGCTGTAGCTCCAATTAAAAGGGGTATCTGCATTATTAGTAACTTGGGTAATCTCATTCCAGTCATTTTCTCCTGAGAGGGAGTAATATAGCGTAACATAATCTACAAAATTACCTGATGGGTCAATTGAGCTTCCGGAGATTTCTATTGAGCTGTTCCAGAAACTGTTGTTTTCTGGAGAAGTAAATGAAGATGTAGGAGCCAGCGTATCAACTGTAAATGGAGATACACCCAAAGGCGTACTACTATTCTCCGCAGAATCCGTAACTATAATTGTACAATCAGAATAGGTTCCATCCAAAAGAGAGTTAAAAGTAATAGTATTGTTGCCAGAAACTGCAGACGAATCTGGGCTGGAACAACTGCCTCCATATGAAACCGTCCCTTCTTCATCAGAATTGAATACATAAGCTGGGGTCGTATCATTTGTTGGGGTTTGGACAGCTGTTGCCTCTGATAAAACCGGAGCACCGGTATCTACTATAAATGGGCCGATATGCACCGTTGATGTCCAGTTGCCTGCATTATCTCTGGTTCTTAAATGAAACCACCAATTGCCGTCTGAAAGAGAGCTACTCGTTGTCCCTATTGATGATTCTTCCGAGTCTTTTACTGTATCTGGTAAATCAGCAGCCCCGCCACTAAATGAATATGAATATCCGTCAATCCCGGATTCTGAATCAGTAGCCCCGGGAGCAGAACCGGCTAAGGTCCAAGCAATAGCAATAGTATTGTCACTTGATGGTACATTGATTGTGTGGTCAGTACTATGGACATCAGCTGGGTCAGTTGGAGGAATGGTATCCGGCGGAACTATCCCAGAGCCCGCTACTTCAACATCATCTACTCTAAAATATTCATCAGTATTGCTGGAACTATTTCTAAATCTTATTCTAAAGACAGAATTATTAAGCGATGAGGGCAAATTTATGGTTTGCTGGCCGCTCCAGGAAGTATTGTTCAAAGCATGAGTCACGAGCTGGTTAAAAGAAGTGCAAGTCGCTCCCAAACAATATTCTACAATTCCTAAGTCATTACTTTCTGCGTCACTATCTCCTCTCCAGTAATATTTAAGTTGAAGAGATTGAAATCCTGTTGCGTTGATCGTTCGCCTAATCCATCCATCTGTTCCGCCGCTTGATTGTCCAATTTTTGCAAATTTTGTAGTAGGAGACCCCGGTCTTGAAGAATCCTCACCTGAACCACTTGTTATTTCCGCAGGATCTTGTTCATCCCAATTAGTTACCGAAGACGAATTTACAGTCCCAAAGGAGTCTGAAAAGGGAACAGGGGCTTGGATGTCGTCTGTAAATGTTATAGTTGCGATAATATTTCCATCTTCGTCTTTTGCCTCAACTTTATAGTTTGGTCTGTACGTCCCGTCTAGCTGATAAGCGTATATGAAAGATCCGTTTTCATCAGATTTAATTTCTGTTTCAAAGTGGGCAGGAGGCTCATTTTCTGATGTAATTATTAGCTTATATGTTTGCTCCGGCTTAAAATCGCTCCCGCTAATAATAACCGTGTCTGTTGGAGAATAGTCGGCCTTATCGGTAGTAAGTGTTGCCGAAGAATCTTTTACAGTTGTTTCTAAATCTAAAGATTCAGCAGAAACATTATTGATAACTATAACGTGGAGTTCTTCATTATACTCTTGTGGCTCTTCATCTTGTGGTTTTTCATTTGGACTATTATTGTTTTCCTGATTTTCTAGTTGCTCCAACTCATTTTGTGTCTGAGCATTTGAAGGCGTAACGTTTTCTGGTGGTGTGAGGGTTATGTCTATCTCAAAGATTGCCTCTTCGGGAGTTATTTGAGGTTGATCTTCTGGTGAGGGAGATGCGGTTATTTCATCAGAGGTAGTAGGAATAGGAGTTTCTGTTACAGATTCTTCAAGTGCAACTTGTTCTACCTCTTCTTGTGCATATACTCTTGGTGCCGAAGCCAATAAAAGGACTAACGATTGGGCAAGTATCGAAATTAGGGCAAGGAATGCAGAGAACTTTCTCCAAAACCCCTTTCGCATTTTTTGCTGAGCGATAATAGCACTACTCCCCTCAAAACACAATATCCTATAGTGACTTCTTGGAAATCGGCTATGGGGACAATTATAGCAGAAGAGGAAATTCTTCCAAAACTTATTTAGGCTTTTTGATTAGCAACGTAAAAATCAAGAAGGCGTCTTATCATTGCCTGATAAGGAGCCCCATGTTTTTTACCAGCTATTTTAAAAAAGTCCAAACTTTTCTCGGTAAGAGTTAAGGTTACCCTTATCTTTTTTTCTTTTAAAACCAAATCCTCAGGCTTAGGTAAGAAATCACTCACTACACGAGCCTCGATTGGTTCATTACTGTATTTTATTTTGTTTTTCATATATGCTTTTGCCCTTTCTCCAATATCCAGCGCCAATTATGCGAATTTTATTGCTCCGATAGGTAAAGCGAACAGTCAGTACACCTCCTTTAACTTTTCCGAAACAAAAATATCTCTTTTCTCTCTTACTGTGAGTTAGATCCCGAGCAATTACGCGTCTTAAATCAATAAATGCGAATTGGGCAGTCTCAAAACCTACTCCATGCTTTCTTAAATTCTCGGTATTTTTACTCTCATCCCATTCAAAGGATGTATTCATAAATATATTACCATATTAGCATACATTTTGTCACGCACTGGGGCAATTATAGCCCTTCGACTTTGCTCAGGGCAAGCACCCCACTTCGCCCTAAGGCTACGATAGGGCAAGGGAAGAGTTTGAGTATGCTATAATTAATTCATGGTAAAAGTAAAATCTCTTTCAAAAAAAATCTTAAAATATACTGCTATCTTTGAACCGGCTGAAGAAGGCGGATATGTGGTAAGTGTTCCGGCACTTCCTGGCTGCGTTAGCCAGGGGGAAACTTTTGAGGAAGCGGTGTCTATGATAAAAGATGCCATGGAAGGGTATTTGGAGGTTCTTAAAGAAGAAAAACAAGAAATTCCACAAGAAGGGCCAAATGTTGTCATCACGCAAATTTCCGTACAAAATCCAGCAGTATCTCTATAAATGGCAAGTTTTAAAGCAAGAGAGATAGTTAAAATTCTTCAAAAACTGGGGTACATTCAAAAAAGACAAACCGGCAGCCATCTTATTATGTATAATCCCAAGTTAAAGAGGATTATTCCTATTCCCATTCATGCCAGAGAACTGAAAAAAGGTTTGGTAAGAAGTATAATCAAACAAGCGGAGTCTAGTGAAGAAGAATTCCTCAGGCTAAAATAACTGGGGCAATTATAGCCCTTCGACTTTGCTCAGGGCAAGCACCCCACTTCGCCCTAAGGCTACGATAGGGCAAGGAAGTTATTTTATGAGGTTTGCACGGTGAGTCAAAATATTTCCCCATGTCATCATTTTTTCAGCCCATTCAAGCTCATTTTTAGGTCCTGATAATCCTTCCTTTTTAAGATATTTATATTGATTTAGAAAATTTAAGTATGTTCTTTTAAATGAGTCTGGTAAATCTTTGATAGAGAGAGAGTCTATGTATTCTGAGGTTTGATTAAGAAATATTTTTATTCTTTTTTGTTTTATATCATACCCATCTGCGGCAAAGTTACCAACTCTATTAAGGTTCATCGCTATGTCTAGAATTTTTAATTTTGTACTTGTCATAGAAGAATATCTTCAACTATTTTATCAAACTTTTTTCTTATAATTTCGGAGAGAATATCACGGCTTGGATTTACCCCCGGCCGAAGATTTAAAATTGAATTATAATCTATCTCGCGAGTATCCCAATCTAATCCGCCGCCCCAAAGACTTGTTTGGTGTGAACCATCATTAATTAATTTTTGTTCTGCTTCAAAATGCCTCTCTCCGCCTCCGGCCAATATTTCTTTTTCAATGTCGACAACAAGCTTAATATATCCGTCAAAATCTTCTGACATTTTTTTAATATCATCTTTCGTAGCTCTTTTTTTGAGGATTATAATCATGGGGCAATTATAGCAGCTTAGCTTTTAATTTACTCCTAACTGTTCGCTAAGAGGAATGCTTGAGAAGTAAACCAGAACATCAAAGGAATTATCTCGCAGTTCAAGCATTTCAAAGTTGTCCCTTTTTATTAAAGTAAATCTTTTGTTATCAAGATACTTTTTTTTGAAATTTTCATAGTCTGTATTAAAATCCACGTCTCCTCTTTCCAGTCTTGTTTTATCGGGAATTCTTATTTTTAGCATTTTTGGTTTGCCAATAATTGTATCTGGAGAATTATTTAATTTAAAAACAGGCCCTGTTTTTGTTTGTTCTGCCAATTCTCCTATGCTTGACGCAAATTTTAAAAGTTCATCAAATTCCTTTTGGCTTTTCGAAAATATGCAAACGTAATCAATTTTTAAATCTTCGCTTATATATTTATTTTTTAAATCCCTGCAGTTTTGGGTAATATATTCAATTATTTTGAAAAATTCAGAGGAAGTCATGGGGCAATTATAGCAAAAGGGGAATTTATCTATTGAAGGATTGAATACTTTTTAACTAATTTAACTTCTGACCATTTTTTGCCGAACCCAAATTTTTGTTTTTCACCTCTTATGACCAAGCCAATCAGAATAATAATATAAACAATGTGTTCGTCAATCAAGAGATTATTCTCCGGAGGAAAAAGAGAAAGATAAATTAAAAACATCATTAAAGATCCTGAGTAACCAGCAATCTTCATCCCGATTCCAAGAAGTAGTGCAGATCCAACTAAAAAAAGTCCTCCCATAAATAAAATATCTATCACAATATTTCCTGAGAGACTGTTAAAAAGCGGAGCAAGTGGTCCATCGGGAGCATTTGCTAAAAATCCGGTTGTAGGAGAGACCCCTGCAAGCCATGATTTACTTGCTCCGGTTGCAAATCCAAGTCCAAATAATTTATCAAAAAATACCCAGAGAAAAATAAATGAAAGCGAAAGTCTAAGTAAGTCCCAAATAATATTTTCGTTAACCTTCATGGGGCAATTATAGCAAATGAGATAAATCTACATTTGAGAGGGCTCAAGCATTCCGACTTGGTTTCCTTCTGTGTCTTTAAACATTACAAATTCTCCAATTCCTGAAATATCCATTGGCTTTCCCAGAACTTTTCCACCTGCTTTTTTAACAATTTCCATGTGTTTTTTAAGATTATCAACTGAGATTACCAGATGAGGCACCTTGCCTTCTTTTGGTTTTTGGAAAAAACCTCCGTTTATGGCGCCTTTATTAAGATGCATTCTATTCTTGTCAAGAGGTGTTGTTGTTGCCAGAAGATAATGACCCATCTCTGCTCCTAACTGCTGCGTCTCCCAGCCAAAGGCAGTTTCGTAAAACTTCGCAACTCTTTTTTTATTAACTGCCGGCATCTCAAAGTGAACTACGGGATTCATCACGTTAGAGGATTTTTTGTTGTTTTGGGATTTTTTCATAATACTGTTTTCTGTTTGTCTCTATAAAAACTTAAACAATCACACTTCTCTAACGTGACGGGTTTTCATAATTTAGCAAATTATATTAGGACGGATATTTTTTGTCAATTATCTCTTGGAGTTTTTTGGGTATAGGCCAGCAAGCGCAATTTTTGGCATGCGCTATATGCCATTTTATTCTTTGCTCCTCGGTTGGATTTTTTGGCATTTTATTTTTCTTATGCCACTCTGCATTTATTTTCATTGGATCAATTATAGCAGGTTTACATCTTGAGGCTAATTTTATATAATTATCAAACATTCCGCAGTAGCTCAATGGTAGAGCAGATCCCTGTTAAGGATAAGGTTCTAGGTTCGAGTCCTAGCTGCGGAGCAAGTAATTTTAGAGCTCCATCATAATATAAATAGATTCCACTTTGTTATAATGTCTTAATGAATAAGAAACAACCTATTGCTTATGTTATCTGCGGATTTATCGGTTCGGGAAAAACTACTTTTGCTAGAAAACTAGAAAAGGAAACGGGAGCAATTCGCATAACTAAAGACGAATGGATTATAAAAATTTATGGAAATAAAATTACTTCAGATAAGAATTTTGCAGTATATGACGGAAAAATAACGAAATTGGCTACAAATATTGCTTTCAAAATTTTGGAATCTGGGAAAGATGTGATAATAGATGAAGGTTTCTGGGTTAAATCACAAAGAGACGATATAAAGAAGAAAATATTAAATGCAGGAGCAAAGCCAATTTTATATTATGTTGAATGCTCTGTAGAGAAAATGAGAGAAAGGGTTGTTTCACGAAGTAAAAATCCTCCTATAGATTCCTTTGAAATAAGTGGAGAAATGTTTGATAAATATTTGAAATACTGGGAATCACCCAGCGAGGATGAAAAATATATCCTAGTTAATTAGATAATATTCAGATTTGAATATAAATTCTTAAAATCCTCCAAGTTAACATCAAACTCAATCTCCCTGTTGATGAATAAGTCCGATAGGGGGAGCTGAGTTGTCAATAATCTAACCGAGTTGGCAGTTTTTAAGGCATTAAATGTTGCTATAATTTAAGGAATGACGACGATTGTATTAACAATCTTAGGAGTTCTTCTGGTATGGCAAGTAGTTATAAGACTGTTTAGAAAAAGGTATCACTTTCCTGCACCTGCGTTTATTGGACGATTCCTGGATAGTGATATAAGAAGGGAGATGCAACCACCCGATAAGTTAATAGAGCGTAGTGGAATAAAGCAGGGTATGCGTGTATTGGAGGTTGGATGTGGAAGCGGAGCATTTGTGACATCTGTTGCAAGAGTCGTTGGGAAGACAGGAAAAGTGTATGCGCTTGATATTCAACCTGCAATGTTAAGGCAGCTAAAAGTCAAACTTACAAAACCTGAAAATCAGGATATAAAAAACATCAAGTTGATTCTTGGAAGCGCATACAAACTACCCTTTGAAGATAATTCTATTGACTTAGTGTATATGGTGACAGTCCTTCAAGAGACACCAGACAAACAGAAAGCTTTGAAGGAGGCAGGAAGGGTGTTAAAGCCAGGGGGTGTTCTAGCAGTAACCGAGTTTTTGCCTGACCCAGATTATCCGCTTAAATCAACCACAATCAAGATAGGAGAGGAGGCAGGTTTTATTCTTGATAAAGTGTTGGGAAACTTTTGGAACTATACAGTCAGATTTGTAAAACAGTTATAATGGGTAGTTAATTTATTGCTAACAATGCTGGGTTTGTTTTAGAGTAAATTCTGGATATTTATGGTAATTTGTCCAGTCAGTTGTTTTATAAACATACCATCGTTCGAGCAATAAAATATCCATTTAATTCTCTATACTGCAGGGGTGAAAATCGGAAGAGGAACAGTTTTATATCCTATTTTTCTAAAAGGGTGTTCTCCAAGCTGTCTTTTAGCATCAGCTACTTCTCTTTCTGTATGTTGATGTGGGGAATAAAAATCAACTTCTAGTTCCCCATCGGGCGGAGCAAATAAAAAAGCAAGATTTAAAACCCCACCCCTACCAGCAAGTAACTTTCTAATTGCCATTGTAAAAAATTCCGGATTTCTTCTAATTTCCGCTGTTAAGTTTCCAAATCTTTTTAGTTTATATATACCATTGATTTCTCCAGTTCGCGCTTCAATAATTCGTTTCACTCTTATTACGGACCTATCAACTGGAACACCAGATTGATCTAACACCTGCGTTGAGTAATCAACTTCACCAACTAATGCATCTGGTATTGAAACCCCTCTTGCTTTAAGGTGAGAGTTAAATGCTCTGTTTAAAAAATGTGCACCATACGCAACCTCGCTTGGCCCAAGCTCTTCAATTACTCTCTTGAAACATTCATCTTCGTATATTTTACCAATTATATTATCAGGATTTACTTTTGAAAAATCGATATCAATGTCTACTGATCGTTGTGTCATTTTTAGGGGGATAAAAGCAGATTCCGCTTCTGAATCGGTGTGGTGTGGAGCGTTTAGTGTTTCCTGCGCAACCGCCATTTAGTCTATACATTTATAGTAAAGATATTTAAAAATTCATGCAAGATTTAAAATTTTGGAATTGCCCGTTTGTGCTATAATTCTGATAATAAATAAGTGACTAAGAATCCAATCATCAATGCTGGGGCCGGAGTACTATATATAGTAGTTGTGGCAAGTGTAATGTATTATGGTACGCAGTTTTCAGGAACTAATGATAATTCTGTACTTGCGCCAATTGCTGCACTCTCTCTTTTTTCACTCTCTGCAGCAGTTATGGGATATATTTTTCTTTTCCAGCCGCTACAGCTTTATTTTGACGGGAAGAAAAAAGAAGCCGTTAATATATTCCTTCAAACTCTTGGAATTTTTGCCGCAATAACAGTTGTTATTCTTCTTATATTCTTCTCAGGAATTTTATCCTAAACAATATACTCTTTCTTCCTTGCCCTTCAGGATGAAACCCTCAAGATGAATCCTTCGTAGCCTTGCGCGCTTGCACTGAGTGAAACCGAGGTTCTTGCTTCCCACATTTCTTGCTTCCCACATTCCAAGTGGGAAAGTAAAGTGGGAAAGGAGAAGCTTTAAAGGAAAATGATGTAGATGTTACTTATTTTAAATATCCCGGAGCTGACCATAATTTGCTGCCATCAGGTTGGAATAGCGCTGTAACAAATTCAATTGATTTCTATAAACAACAATTATCTTTTTAAAATATTAAGAGTAATTTTTCAGGTATTTACTTGAAATATAGTACTTTCGTGAATAACATCCTTATTGTTTTCACAATAAAATTTACATCTTATCGCTAACAAATCACCTTTTTTTACAATAAATGTTTCGAATTCATGATATTCATTATTTGGTTCAAGCTCATATCCTCCTTCATAACTATTATTTACTTTACAATTCCTTAATATGTCAATATTTTTAAACAGCACCTGTCCTTTTTTCCAATCTAAAACGTTATATTCTTTAATATTTTTTGGTAATTTAATCACTGTTAATCTGCATCCGCTTGGTCCAGGAACAATCTTTACATTACCAACATTTTTTAACGTAATATTAACAACAATTAGTAAGCGGTCTTTTCCATGATAACTATGGACTTGGGGCAAAATACTCATTTGAAGATTCCATATACCAGTCCTTCTGATCACAAAATTCCAATATCCCCAAATGCCACCGAGAATTATTGCAATCGCTGTTGTAAGCTGGGTAAATATTTCAACAACGGAAGATATATAATTTATATTCATTAATGACTTAGATTATAACATAGCTTATATAACAAACCTGCTATAATTGCCCCATGAAAAAGATCCCGTTTGTAGCTAATTCTTCCGATAACATGCACTGTTGTCCCGCAGTCTTTCGAATGCTTAGCAAATATTATTTTGGTGAAGATTTAAATTGGCGCGAAATAGATAGAATAATGAAATCTGTCTCCAGAAAAGGAACTTGGACATTCCCCGGACTTACATACTTTGCAAAAAAAGGTTTAAAAATCACGAGCGTAGAACCCGTCGATTACAAAAAACTTTACAAAGACGGCCCGGATTACCTTAGAAAAGTGGTCGGCAAAGACACAGCGGATTATTATCTGGACAAAAGCAATATCAAATCAGTAATCCCTTTTATTCCGGAATTTCTCAAAAACGTAAAGCACGAGATAAGAAAAGGATCTGTTAATGAAATAACAGAAAACTTAAAAGACGGCTTTTTGGTTAGCGTAGAAGTAAATTCCAGAATTTTAAACAACAAGCCAGGCTTTTCTTTACATTACATTTTGCTTTATGATTTTGACGGAAGAAATATAATTCTTCACGACCCTGGACTACCACCAATCAAAGGAAGAAAAATTACTCTAAAAGATTTTGAAAAAGCTTTCAACTTCCCCGGCTCTAACGGCGGAATAACAATATTCAGTAAATAACTTCTGTTTACGCTGAGCAAAAGCGAAGTGCTATAATTGCCCTTATTCGGTGAATATCTTTCGAAGCTCTATTTTTGCTTCCTCAAGTATTTTCTTTTTCCTAGGGTTTAGATTTTTACCAGCGCGGTTAATATAAAAATTAAGCATGCTCATTGCGGATTGAAAAGGTGAGGCTTTTCTTCTTGTACTAACATCAGCCGAACGCTTAAGACTTGAGGCAATTTTTTTCGGATCATCCCATGTAAAAACCCCTTCTTCAAGATCCAGCGCAATACTATGTTTAGTAACCTCATTCGACCACTCCTGCCTGCCGGCAGGCAGGTCCTTTCTCGCCATAAACTCATTCTACAATACAAGTTCAATTTGTTATAATCTCTCCATGCCACACATCCATAAACTTATCGATTTTACAGTTGAAGTTTTTATCGTTCATAAACATAAAGTACTTTTAAGAAGACATGATAAATATAAAAAGTGGTTGAGTATTGGTGGACATATTGAGCTTCACGAGGACCCAGTTGAGGCGGCGATTCGTGAAGTTAAAGAAGAGGTTGGATTGGATATTGAACTGGATGATAAGCTAAGACCTAATTATGAAAAGGATGAAACCATAGAGTTAATACCCCCATATTTTTTAAACAGACATAAAATTGACAAAACACATGAACACATAACGTTTGTTTATTTTGCTAAAGCAACAAGTGATCAAATAACTCAGGGTATGAAAGATGAGTTAAACGAGGAGTGTAGATGGTTTACAAAGAAAGAAATAGAAGAAAATAATGAGATTGTTCCGAATGTCAAATATTATGCACTAAAAGCACTTGATGCTTTATCTATCTAAAAACTCTTTTGCTATAATTTATATATGATTAGAAAAGTAAAAGAAGGCTTCCGAGTTCTCTCTGAGAAAGGACGAAATATGGGAACTTACCGGACTTACGAGGAAGCGAAGAAACGCCTCATGCAAATTGAATATTTTAAACATCTGAATAAAAAATAAATCTTAATTATGGTTAAGAAATTAATAATTATATTTCTGGTTTTAATAATAATCGGGGGTATTGGTTTTTATTTTTTAAAGCCAGATAACCTACCAGTTGATTTGGGTATGATAAACAAAAATACTTCGGAGAAATCAATGACCGGTGAGCCAACTGATGATGAGATGATGATTGAAACCGATGAAAATGATCTAGATGCTATGAAGGAAATTACATATCAATATGAAGGTGAACTTTCAGATGTTACGAAAAGAGAAGTAAGGGACATAAATACAGGTGGCGAGGCAGTGGGAATTGCAAAATCAAATTATGATGGAGCACAGTACTCACTTCTTGCAACATTTGAAAATTTACCAACACCCACAAGTGATGATTTTTATGAGGGCTGGATTGTACAAAAGGACCCTTTCATGTTTTTAAGCACCGGAATTGTCCGAAAAATTGGAGGAGTCTATACAAACATTTATAAATCAAGGCAGGACCTGACAAATTATGATTTTTATGTGCTGACAATCGAGCCGAATAATGGCGATCCATCTCCTGCCGACCATATAGTAGAAGGCACGATGCATAGTTTGTAGCGAATATATGAAAAACGCAATACTTGCAATAATAGGAATTGTTTTAATTTTGACAGCTCTTTTTCTTTTATTTACGCGGGACAACTCTTTAATTAATAATAATTCCTCGGAAATTTACGGTTATTGGAATTTGACAGAGTACTCGAAAGGCAAACAAACCAACCAGGTTCCCGATGAAACACAAACTGCAAACATTATTTTTGAAGATAACGGAAGAGTAACCGGCACCGCGTTTTGCAATCTATATAGCGGAACTTATTCAACCAGCGGAAACGATATTGAGTTCTCCCCATTTGTAACTACTGAAAAAGCCTGTCTTCCAGATATCATGACGCTTGAAAATATTTATTTAAGACATTTGGAAAATGTCACAAAATTTGAAATAAGCGGCAGCAATCTTTATTTAAAAGATTCAAACGGGAACGGTTTATTAGTTTACAAACTAAGAGACGAGCCTGCCCTTGAAGGAACAGACTGGAACGCACTTGGTTACAATAACGGCAGGGGTGGAGTTGTATCTTTGGTGATAGGAACTAAAATTACCGCACTTTTTGAAAACGGAACAGTAACAGGAACCTCAAGTTGTAACTCATATAGCGCGCCTTATGCTTTGGGCGAAAATAATAGTATAAGTATTGGAACACCCGCGGTAACTCTTATTGCATGCGAGGAGGATGTTATGCTTCAAGAACAAGAATACTTAAATGCTCTTCAAAATTCTACAGTTTACCAGATGACTTTCGATGGCCTAGAACTGCTAGACAGCAGTGGCTCCTTACAGGCAACTTTTATAAATAAGTAATCCCCGCTCTCTAGTTTGAGCACATAATATACCCTTTGATATATTGTAAATCGAGGCTGAAAAATGTAATCTAATCTTAAGAAAGGAGGTGAATAACTTTGTTACTTGAAGTTTTATTATTTTCATTTTTGGCGATAGTCCTTGGACTTGGACTTACATTCATGGGCTATGCTGCTTTCAGAGTGCTCCTTCCAATTCTTGGATTTTTCGGAGGGCTATGGCTTGGACTTGATCTCGTTAGTAACTTTGCATCAAATTATCCATTCTTAGGGGTTTCTCTTGGACTTGTTGTGGGAGTAGTCTTGGGTGTAATTTTTGCAGCTGTTGCCTATTTTGTATATTCCTTAGCAATTCTTTTAGCGGGCCTTATTCTCGGATACACTTTGGGAGCTGGCATTATGCTTCCAATAGGATTCGGAGGATTCATGTCTTTTATGGTTGGGGTAATCGGAGCTGTTGCTCTCGGTTACCTTTTCTGGAAAGGAGACATGCCGAAAATATACATAATGGTAATAACAGCTTTTGCAGGAGCGTCAGCTTTGATTGGCGGGGTGCTTGTTCTTTTCGTACAGATTCCACCAAGCCAGCTTGGACTTGCTCTTATTGAACCATACATTGCTGAGTCTTGGTTCTGGATATTGGTATGGGTTGTTATTGCCGGAGTTGGTGTTGGAACACAATATCAAATGAGTCAGATGGCACAGTCTTATGTTCCCGAAGCATATTCATATGATTCAACTGTTAAAGAATATGAGACTAAAGCCAAAAAACAAAAATCCTAATAGATTTTGCAATAAAAACTCTAATGTTTTCTCATTTAAGTTTGAGGAAATAGCTATGAGTCTTTGTTGTATTTACTGCTAACAGACCAATTTAAGAGACTAGATTTTTCAAAAAATAAATTTAGTTGTTAAAATATTTGTAAATTTCTTCTGAGAACCTTGCAATCTTTTCAGCTGCCTCTTTTTCATTTTCTGTTTTTGATAAAACTACAATTATATAATCCCCACCCTTACTAAAAACAATGCCAGCGTCGTGTTTTGCACCAAAAAGTTCTCCAGTTTTGTGAGCAACCTCTGTATTTTTGGGCAAATATTTTGGAATTCTGTCATCAAATGTTTGTTGTTTTAAAATTTCAATCATTTCAATTGAGGTTTTTTCACTAACTATTTCGCCTTTATAAAGAAGCTCAAAAAATTCTGCAATGTCAGAAGCTGAGGTCTCGGGTGGAGAAGCGTAATTTGAATTATCGAATCCGTAATCTTTTAGAAAACTTGTAATATTTGATGGTCCGACTCTTGCTGACAAAAGAAGTGCCGAGTAATTGTCAGAGATTGTTATCATTTTCTCGAGTGCATCTGAAACTGTCATCGAAATAATTTCTTTCTTAAATTCCTCTGGTGTGGGAGTTGGAATAAAATCTAGAGGGGTTGGTGTTGGTGTAACTGTTGATAAAGTTTCATCAAGTTTTTCTTTCTCAGCACTTAATAAAGTGCCTTCGTTTAAATTGCCGTTTTCAATTTGCCCTTTAGCAACAGCCATTACCCAAAGTTTATAAAGACTTGCAGAATCAAACTTTTGATTTCCGTTATACTTGAAGCTTTCCCCTGTTTTTAAGTTTTTGACAACAACAGCCCATTCTCCTTTCTCCTTTGAGAAATTACTCTCAACTATATGTTTAAGTTTGCTTCGGGATATTGTTTCCACAAAATTAACTATAGGAGAGGTAATTCTCTTATCGGTAATATTTTGAGATTTTGATATGAAATAAAGAAAAACAGGAATTACTATAAGAAGAAGCAAAAATAATAAAATAATAGTCAGTTTTTGTTTTGCGTTTCCCATAATTGTCAACAAATTTTAACACAAAATCTAATACCTGATATTATTAATTAAATAGAAACTCCAAGCGGGTCATTAAACTTTATAATGTCTCAAGAATCTTATTCTTTCTAGTGAGGGGTGATTTGATTAATCACTCATATCGAATCTCGATTTTATCTCCATCGCGCATTTGGTAATTTTCAAAATCTTTATTTTCTTTTCCGTTTACTGCCATTGTAATTTGTCCGTCTTCTCCGCTTTTTTTGTCAAATATTTGTGTAGAATTAAATTCTTTCCCCCAGATTTTAAAGAAATTACCAAGTTTAGTATCATCTTTTGTCACAACTCCTGACATTTCCATATGAACTACGCCATCTTTAAAATCTTCATCATGTGTATGCATTGGTTGGTGAATAGCGCCCAACCCAATATTGTTTTCAAACTCTTGCTTTTCTCCATTTATGTAAACATTTAGTTTTGGGTGCCAATGAATTCCATTTGAGGCAACAATTTGATCTTTTGAAATATCTGTTGCCTTGTCCTGACCTTTCGATAAGAAAACAGCTGCCCCAACAATTGCAAGAATTATTAGTATTCCCCCTCCAAAAATAAATATCTTGTCTTTCATAGTTTAATGATTTACGTGATCGCCTTTCACATCCTACCTAACTTAGCTTTGCTCGTCTTAAAATAAGAGCATTAAAAACAACGATTATGGATGAAGCAGACATTAAAACTGCTGCCCATTCGGGGCGAAGCAGTATTCCAAATGTAGGAAAAAGTACACCCGCTGCTATTGGTATTGCAAAGACATTATATCCTGTTGCCCACGCAAGGTTTTGAACCATTTTGAAGTTGGTTTTGCGGGAGAGGGAAATTGCCTTAACAACATCTTGCGGATTGTTTTTCATAAGTACTATTTCTGCTGATTCTACGGCAACGTCAGTTCCTGCCCCTATTGCAATTCCCATGTGTGCTTGGGTAAGACTTGGAGCATCATTCACGCCGTCCCCTACCATTGCGACAATATAGCCTTTATTCTGGAGTTCTTTGACTTTCTCAACTTTATCACCCGGCAAAACTTCTGCAAAAACCGTATCAAGATTTAAGGTACGACCAACTTCATCCGCCACTTCTTTTTTGTCCCCTGTCAGCATTGCTATTTTTATGCCCATCTCGTGGAGCTTATCAATCGCAGGACGGGATTCGTCTCTTATTAAGTCGGATAATACGAAAGCGCCGGATAATTTTTTATCAATAGCAATATAAACTAATGTCCCTACTTTCTTCGTTTCAAGCTTATTAATATCTTCTTTCTTAATACCTAATTCTTCCATCATGCGTCCGTTTCCTATAATAATCTCTTTATTATCAACCTTACCCATCGCACCTTTGCCTGGATATGATTTAAAATTCTTAGGAGTCGGGATCGTAATTTTATGCTTTTTTGCTTCATTCACTATACCCATTGCTATTGAATGCTGGGAGGAAGATTCAACAGCTGCAGCAAGCCTTAATAGTTCCTGTTCCCCAACTATTGAACTTGATACGCGAACTACCTCTGCTATACCAAATTCTCCGCGGGTAAGTGTCCCTGTTTTATCAAATACTACATAATTTATTTTCCGCGCTATCTCTAACCCCTTCATATCTTTTATTAGAATTCCATTGCGGGCACCAAGAGTTGATGTAATTGTTGTAACCGTTGGAATAGCAAGGCCCAAAGCGTGCGGACAGGCAACAACCACAACCGCAACGGCAAGGGTTGATGCAAAGACTGCGCCTTGAGGATTAATAATTAGCCAATATATAAATGTTCCCGTACCGATGGTTATAGCGGTTAATGGCAAAACGTTTGCGGCGCGGTCTGCAAGCTCCTGAACTTTAGGCTTTGATTCCTGTGCGCGTCTTATCAAATCCATAATTTGGGAGATTGCCGTATCGCTCCCTGTCTTTGTAACCTGAATCGTAAGCGACCCGTCTTGATTAATGGTTCCACCTATAACTTTGTCTCCTTTTAATTTTCCTACAGGGCGAGATTCGCCTGTTACCATTGACTCATTAATAGAACTTTCTCCATCCAAAACTTGCCCGTCAATTGGAATTTTCTCGCCCGGTTTTACAAGAAGCTTGTCACCTAATTTTACTTCATCAGTTTTAATATCAATTACCTTGCCGTCTTTTAAAAGATGGGCTTGGGGCGGGGTAAGTTTTGCAAGTTCGGCAAGTGCCCCTGTTGTCCCACGAACTGCTCTCATCTCAAGCCAATGTCCAAGCAAAAATACTGAAATAAGAGTTGAGATTTCCCAGTACAAAGATTCTCCAGGGAAAAGGAATGTCGCAGCAACAGAAAATGTATATCCAACAGTTATTGCCAAAGCGACAAGCGTCATCATTCCCGCATTCTTTGCAAAGAGTTCTCCTTTTGCGCCCCTGAAAAAAGGAAGTCCTCCATAGAAAAATATAAATGTGCCAATGACAAAAAGTGCAATTTCTCGGCCGGCAAAATCAATACCTAATGAAAGCCAATTTTGGATATTTGGGGACAAAATCATTGCAAGGATTACAAACGGAAGGGTTATGAAAAAACGCTTTTTAAATTCCTGCTCCATTGAGGAATGATTTTCATGTCCATCATACTCTTCTTTAAGCGGGGTAAGTTTCATTCCGCATTTTGGACAATCGCCGGGTTTGTCCAGAATTATATCCGGATCCATAGGACACGTATAAATTTTGTTATTCATATCCATTGTTATTATTTTTTTGCAAGTCTGTTATATAATTCTACAAATGCGTATGACGTTACCCATGTTACTACCGAAATTGTCACCAGTCCGTAAACAAGAGTTCCTAGCGAAAGCTGAGTTTTTATTTTAATTGCTTCCAGATTCAATGAATGAACCCATGAATTTCCAATACCAGCTACTAAATTCGGCGCAACATAAGACAAAAGTGCACAAGCTATAAAAAATATTGCTATAACTATTGTCGCAGCATTTGCAAAAGCGATAGATTTAAGCATAATTTTCACCTCCCTCCGGGCCAGAGGCCCTCGCGGGCCGGCGGCCTTTCATATATTAAACTTAATAATCCCAATCTTGTTGCCAATTCCTCATCATTTCTATTTCGCTACTTTGGGCAGAAATGATATTATCTGCCATAGATTTAATCTCATCATGTCCGGCATTTTCTTGAGCGAGCTGCGCCATATCAATTGCTCCTTGATGATGAACTATCATCTCCTCAATAAAAGTCTTGTCGAATTCATCTCCGGTTTTCCCTTCTAAAGAGCTAGTCATACCCATCATATGATCTTCCATGCTCATTTGTAACTCCCTAGATTCTCCCATTTGACAGGAAGGTGCTTGAGCTTTCATTCCCATCATTCCCATCATTTGTTGGCTGTTATTGTTCACTGCATTGGAAGCAAACAAAACTGTAAGAACTATACCTCCTAGAAATCCAATTATTCCGTACAAATATTCTTTTTTCATTTAATCACCTCCTTTTACCCGTCAAAGTTCCAAATAAAACTTCGTTCTGAGATTTGTCCAATATCTTTTAATATTAGTCTGACTGATTTTGCCGTTTGGGAAAATGATGGAAAGACTAATTTCCCCTCACGATGGTGACCACCTGGCGGTGATCCTTCCCATTTTGAGGGTTTTATTTTTTCTACGCCATCGCCTTCAAGAAATGCTTTTTTTGTTAAATCTTCGTCCAAACTTCCTTCGTGAGTCGTTAAAGTAATTTGAAAACTCCATGATTTTTTGTCCGCTGAAACATTCGGAACAACCTCAACTTCTACGTTTCCTTCAGAATTTGTTTGCGATGAATATAAGTTTTTTTCCGTAGTAACTTGGTTTTTATTGCTCTCAGAAGATTTATCATTCGCTCTTGCGACAATAAAAACACCTGCAATAATAACTGGAATTAAAAAAACTAATAATAATTTTGATTTTATTTTCATATTCCGCGCGTGTACTTGATAACTTTATTTGTTATATAAATTATTCCTGCAATGTTAAAAACCAATCCTACCCAAAAAAGTTGTACTTGATATGAAGAAATAACAGTAATAATTCCAACTACACCAAGAATTGGTAAAATGTTTACCAAATAATGAGCGCAGCAAGAAACCATAGCGACAGTCGAGGTTGTTCCTGAAATAGCTAAAACTCTTGGAGACGTATTTTGTTTAATTGCATTTTTAAGATAAGTAAAAAGACCCACCTGAATCCCAAAACCAATTGCAAGCGTTATAATAAAAAACCAAAACTGCCTAAATTGAATCTGAGCAAAGGCCCAACCTGAAACTAATGTAACTATTGTAAGATATATAACCAGCAAAGCAAAAGTGGCCAATAATCCTTTTACCGAAGAGTCCTTAACAATTGATATATTTATATTCTCCATATATTTTTTAAATCATTACCAAAAACATTTATTGCCTTCTCAAGCTCCCTTTTTATTGTCTTCGATAAACGTGTCTTTACAATTTTGAGAACAGAAATAAAACTTATGTCTCCCTTTTTCGTAAGAAAACTGAGTTTTATTTTTGTCTACTTTCATCCCGCAGACAGGATCCCTTACTTTATCGTCACTTCCTATTCCAAACATAATCTATTCACCTCTCTTTTTCTTATTTTTGTGATCTCCATGACCTTTGTGTATAATAAATGCATGAGCAAACAGATTTTTATTACTCATTTTTACTTTAACTTCCCAAGCTCAGCCTTCAACTCATCGTTTCTTATTCCCATTTGAGGATCATCTTTAATAAAACGGACCACGCCTTCTTCATCTAATATGAGATAAGTATGCCCTGGAAACTGACCTTTATGCATGGACGATGATAATGAGAGAACGCCATACTCACTGGATACTTGACGGTTAGTATCAAAAAGTACTATTGCACGAGATAGCTCAGGCATTTTTTCAATTGCCTGCCTCCAATCTTCTTTTCTATCAACGGTGATGCTTAAAGTTACTACGTTACTATTGTTAAATGCGCTATCTTCCCCGAATGCGGCCATTTGATTCCAGCATGACGGATAACACATAAGTCCTTCTGTGAAGAAGAGTACAATTTTTTTGCCCCGGAGTTCTTGTAAGCTCACTTGCTCACCTGTATAACTTTCAAGTATAAAATCAGGTGCTTCCTTCTCAATAAGTGACTGGAATTTCTCATCGTTTGTCGTATCAGATCCATGATGCCCACTTATATCAGAGGGTGTCTGTGATTGGGTTTCCGATGGTTTACTTTCGTCGGAAAAAGATGCAACTATAACCACCAATAAAACTATTACACCCACTATTCCAATTATCGCAAGGATTTGTTTATTCATTCTCACCTTCTTTCTTATTTACATTCTTTAGATTTTTTAATTGCCCAAGTGCAATTTTAGTAATGAAAATGAATATACCAACAAAAATCAAAGCCCAGATAGGTTCGGGTATAAGTTTTGTATACTCTCCTATAAGCTGAATAAGCTTTGTTAAATAAATGTTAATACTTACTTGATAAGAAGCATGAGATGTTAAATTATTTGTTCTGGCTAGAAATAAGATAATTATTCCAAGAACCAAAAACATTGCTCCTGAGAACAGATTAGAAAAAGTTAATCTGATTTGTTTTCCAAATAGAGAGTAACTCACGCTTCTTCGAAAAACGAAAAATTTTTTTGTAAACTTAGTTTTATCAAGTACTGTGGCAAGAATAAAAAGGGGCAAAACCATTCCTAAAACATAAGCGAGGGTATAAGCTGCTCCTAATAAAAATGATCCAGGTAGTACTGCCAGCGTTAAAACGCCGGCCAGAACCGGAGCGCAGCAAGTTGTGGCAATACCTGAAATAATCCCAAGGATAAAGACAGATCCAGCATTCGCTCTTTTAAGTTCGGGGTGGATATTAAACGGGAGAGAAAACTGTTGTCCCAGAAGTAAAAATGTGCCTAAAAAAATTAAAAATAAAGCACCTAGGAAGAAAATAGTGTTGTGATAAGTGCTGAATATTTGCGTTAAGAAAACTGCACCTAAACCAATCGGCATAAATACAACCAAAAGTCCTAGAAAATAAATAAACGTCATCAAAAATACTGTTGATCGATCTCTAAAAATAGAAGCAAGATAAGTGGGTAAAAGTATTGTTACACAGCAAGGAGCAAATAAGGCTGCAATTCCTGCTATAAAGGCCGCGATAAATGATGCGCTAACAAGAAGTTCCATAAAATTTTATGCGCCGCAGCTGCCTCCATTTCCAAACGCCGGCCACTGCACTTGTCCTACCTCTTCAGATATGGTTTGTGATCCCATTGCGCTTGAAAAATTCTCAGATAAAAGTTCCTTCGGTGAAACTTTTTCATAATCTTTTCCATTTTTTTGAAGATATAAAGCGCTGTCAAGATAAGTCTGGGGAAACCAGTATGTATTAAAGGCAAGAGCCGTTTTATAAATTTCGTCTTTAGAAAAGTTCTGGGAAACCATCAGCTCAATTAGCCCAAGCATTGCCATACCGTGATTGCAGTCAGGAAATGCTGTTGAATTTCCGCAGCATGGTCTGTATATGCTTCCGGCAATTTCAGAAACAGTCTTTTGTTGTTCTTCAGAAAGTGTAATATATGAATGTCTTGAGTAATGATCCATCGGATCACCTGCTCCCAAACTCCAGCCCCCTGTTGATGCAAAAATGGATGCATCGTCTTCCATCATCATATCCCCTTCCTCCAGAATTTTATTTTTATTGGCAAGACCCAAGCCCCATAAAACATCTACCCAAAACTGCGCATTTCCTTGATTAACTTCGATCTTGTTTTGATCGCCTGTAAAATATTTATCCAGATCTTTTGGGAGCTCATCCTCTCCTCCTATTGCCTGAGCTAATTTTACTTTATCAATTACTCCATCTTCGACCATCCTTTTCCCTAAGTCTCCCCATTTAATTTTAAAAATATATTTATCTTTAAGAACTTTATTTTGGATCTTTGACAAATCTTCGCTCGACACAAAGTTTATCGGAGAGTTTGAAGTAATATTCTTCTCTAAGCTATTCAGTTTGTTAAAAAGAATCCCTGATAAAAAGGAGGCGATAACAATAAGAAATATAAGTAAAATCTCTAATCCTTTCCGACGTATTAGCCTACCTACCTTTTTATATATTTTTTTTCTAGAATATTTAGACATATCTTTTTGGATATTTATTAAAAGCTTCAAGACAACCGGATGCACAAAAGTAATATAAATGGCCGTTTTGTTTTGAAATGAAAGATGCGGTTTTTGGGCTTATCCTCATTCCACAAACTGGATCCGCAGTTAAGGGAATAAGGTCTGTCATTTTTTTACTAAGCTCGCTGACTAAAATATCGTTTTTATGTTGCTCAATAAGGATTTCCCTCATTAAGTCACTTGCCTTAATAAAATTTTTATGTGCAATTTTATAGTAAATCTGTTTTCCTTCGCGCCGTGTGCTTACAACATTTGCACTTCTAAGAACATGAAGATGTTGACTCAAATTCCCTTGGGGAAGATATAGCATTTCTTGAATCTGAGTAACTGTTAATTCTTGGTCGCGCAGAAGTTGAAGAACTTCAAGCCTCTTAGGATTAGACAGAGCTTTTAAAAGATTTGCATGCAAATTAAATACTTGTGAATACATATTCGATATTTCGAATATATCATTCTTCAAATATTCTTGTCAAGATTTAAAGTTGTTACTTTTTAAGAAGCATCATTTTTATATGTTATACTACTTAAACCATCTATAAATAAATCTTGCCTTTGTGTTAGCAATAGACAGCTGAAAAATTGAATTTCTAGGCTCAGGTGTTAGTATATTTACATTCACCTTTGGATAATCTATCTATATGTTCCGCGCCTTCTTCCTTTTTTTCTTTTAGCAAACTGGCCTTTACCTAGTCTTTTTCGTTTTGAAACAGCCATATTCCTCCTTTTTTTATTTTAACATTAATTCTTGTATTCGTCTTTGACAACTTTACTGTATTTATGCAATAATTTTTTGAGTTTTGAATTAATCATATATTGACAGTAAAATTTATCTTTATTTCTCTCATAGTAGTTCTTGAGGTTGCTTTTTCCACTTCCTCTGTATTATATTTATTTTTATAAATCTATGGCAAAGAAAAACAATAATTTAGAATATTACAAATATTTTTCACTCGGTTTTCTGATTGCTTCTTTTGGGATAGCGCTTGCGGTAATTTTATTTATTTTAACCAAATAAAAAATTAAATTCTAAATAGATTTCCAACAATAAGTCCAATTAGAGTCGCTGCACCGCCAAGTATAAGTATTTCAATTGCGCTTTTAATTGGATCTACTTTCACAATATGTGCTTTTAGATAGCCCAAGACAAAAAGTCCAAGTAATGAAAATACAATACTTAAAGTTGCCGAGTACGGCAGATTAAATAAGATTATTGGAGTCAAGGGAACAAGGCCACCCAAAAAATATGAAAGCGCCATAAGTGTCCCTCCTATATATAAATTGTCAGTATGCCTGCCGGTCTTATCCATTTGATGAACTGTTTTTTCACTCATAAATTGTCCTGCGCCCATTGACAAAGATTCAACTGTTATTGCTACAATTCCAGCGAGTATTACTAGTTCTTTGCTGTTGGACCCCGCAGCAACACCAACTATTACTCCTGTTGTTGAAACCAATGAATCTTGAAATCCGAAGATTATGCTTCTTAAGTAGTCCTCATGAATATTTAGATTTTCTAAAAATTTCATAATTTAATTTTATCAAATTGACTATATATAAGTCATTTGAAATAATTAATTTATGGCAAAGCCTAGAAAAGTTTATTCAAAAAAAAGCTCATGGACTAAATGGCTAATTATCTATCTTGTAATCGGAGTCATTGTGTATTTTTTAATATTTTACTTTTTGACAAATAATAATTCTGGGAATTCAGAAATTAATGATACAATACCCCAACAGTCTTTCTATTATGAGTAGCTTTATGGAGCTTATCAAGAAAAACTCAACGCAAATATCACTTCTTATTGCGACAACGGCAACAGTTGGAAGTCTTATTTTTAGCGAGGTTTTAAAGTTTCCACCCTGCACACTTTGCTGGTATCAAAGGGTTGCAATGTATCCTATTGTTGTTATCCTTGCCGTCGGGATCTTAAGAAAAGACAAAAATACTCCACTTTTTGTTCTTCCTTTAAGCATAGCCGGGCTTTTGATTGCCGTATATCACAATCTTTTGTACTATAATATAATTCCTGAATCCGAAGCTCCCTGTGTGCAAGGAATTTCATGCACAACTAAATTCATTGAGTGGTTTGGATTTATAACAATTCCATTCTTATCACTTTCCGCATTTGTGATTATTACAATTCTTATGTTTTTGTATAAAAAGTATTTAAATTCCTGACTTGCTCCTTTTTATTTTATTTTAATTAAATATTAAATATGATATAAATCCTACAAATGGAATTTATTATAGATACTTCCAAAAAAGATCTATTGAATTATCAATTTCATTAAATACTTAATGATTCATATAAAAAATAATTTAGGATTAATAATCGTATTTTTACTATCTCTTATTCCCCTTATCAATCTTTTAACACCCGGGCTTCCTGTCGCTCACGATTCGCTTGATCATGTTGTAAGGATTGCCAGTTTTTACACTAATCTTAAGGAAGGGATATTTATTCCAAGATGGGCCGGAAACTTAAACTTCGGATTCGGTCATCCGATTCTTATGTTTTTATATCCTCTGCCTTCATACATATCATCAGTCTTTCATTTTCTGGGCGCATCCTATGCAGACAGCTTTAAACTGACTCTGACATCAACCTATATTCTAAGCGGAATTTTTATGTATTTGTGGCTCTCAAGGTTTTTGGGAAATGTTTCAGCAGTTTTTGGCAGTGTTCTTTTTTTATATGCACCATACAGATTTATTGATTTATATGTAAGAGGAGCGCTTGGAGAGCATGTGGCATTTCTTTTTCTTCCTTTGGCTCTACTATCAATTTATTTGATCAATAATTTGTCGAAAAACGAAAGGCTGAGAAAATATTATTTCACATTCTTGTTTTCATCAATATCTTTTGCCGGTCTTATTCTTTCTCATAATGCAATCAGTCTTCTGTTTATTCCTTTTATCTTATTCTACGTTCTTTATCTGTTTTTCGATCATAAATCAAAATTGAAATTTGTTTTAACTTTATCATCACTTTTTTTTGGATTCCTGTTTTCGTTCTTTTTCTGGTTTCCGGCATTTTTCGAAGGGAAATACACTTTAAGAGATATTGTAACTGAGGGTGTTTATAAAGACAGGTTTGTTGATTTAGCTGACCTATTTTATGGAGTTTGGAGTTTTGGGGGAACAGGACAGTTTAGTGTTCAGATTGGAATTATTCAAATCATTATTTTAATATCATCAGTTGTATTATTTTTTAAGTTATTCAGAAAAAAAGACAAGCTAAAATACCTATATATCGGGACTTTGATCTACTTATTAATTTCCGTATTTTTAATGCTTCATTCATCTAATTTTATCTGGGAAAACGTATCCACTCTTCAGAAACTTCAATTTCCGTGGAGATTCTTATCAATTGCTGTTTTCACTACATCTTTAATAGGGGCTCTCTTTATTTATAGTTTGAATATAAAAAGAAAAGAAGTTTTAACATCAGTTTTAATCATTCTCGCAATTGTTCAAACAATTGGTTTCTGGCAAGCGAAAGAATACAGACAAATTAAAGACTTTTATCTTGAAGGGATAATTGAAAGCACAACAGACACTGGAGAAAGTTCTCCGATTTGGTCGGTTAGATTTATGGAATCGCATGCATATTCCAATATTGAAATAATTGAAGGGGAAGGGGAAATGGTTGAGCTGCCACGAAAATCGACATACCATGAATATGTTATTGATGCTAAATCAAAAATTAGAATTAGAGAAAACACTCTCTATTTTCCTGGTTGGAAAGTTTATGACAACGGAAAACTAATTGAGAGCGTTGAGTTTCAAGATCCTGAAAACAGGGGTATTATTACATTTTATTTGGATCAGGGAATGCATAATATAATTTTAAAATTTGAAGAAACAAAGCTTAGATACTGCTCAAATTTAATATCTTTATTAAGTTTATTATTTATTATTGTTGTTCCTTTTTTACTTTATCTCTTATCAAAAACAAAAGTAAGGAGGTTGGAGTGGTAAAAAAAATCCTACCTCTAGTTTTTATAATTATTATATGGCTTATATTTTCAAAACCTTTTTTCCTTGACAACAAAATTCCTTTCCCCTCAACACTTCTGGTTAACAATTATTCGCTTTGGTCTTCATATCAAAACTTCTGGGGACCTGTTAAAAATCCTTCAACTCCAGATGTGATTGACCAGATCATGCCGTGGAAAAAATTGACAATTGATGCATGGAAGGAAGGAAGTATTCCCCTCTGGAATCCTTACAGCTTTTCAGGAACTCCACATCTTGCCAATTATCAGTCCGGAGTTTTCTCGATAACAAACATTTTCTACTTTATATTCAATTTTAACTACGCTTGGAGTTTGGGTGTTCTTATTCAGCCCTTACTTTCCGGAATATTTATGTATTTTTATATAAGAAGCTTAAAACTAAGTATATTTGCTGCAATTATCTCAAGTCTTTCGTTTATGTTCTGCGGATTTATCACAGTTTGGATGAGTTACGCAACGCTCTCTTTAGCAATATCATTTCTTCCGCTTGCTCTCTTCTCAATTGAGAAATTTTACTCTCGAAATAAAATGAGATTCCTTATTATTCTTGCAATTTCTATTGCCCTGTCTCTTTTCAGCGGACACTTTCAAGTTTCTTTGTATTTCTTAATCACCGTTTTTTTATATCTGCTGTTTAAGTTCTATGAAGAAAAAGATAAACCGCAATTTTTAAAAACTTTAATATTCGCAATTCTTGGACTTTTTATTTCTTTTCCTCAAATTCTTCCTTCAATTGAGTTTTACAAAGAAGCAGTAAGATCAACCATTTTTCAAAAAGTTGAACCTTTGTCTTTTCGTTTCCTGCCAACTATTTTTTCTCCTGATTTCTACGGAAATCCTGTGACTCGAAATAATTTTTTCGGAAACTACATAGAATGGGCTATGTTTTCAGGAACAATTCCTTTTCTTCTCGCGTTATATTCGCTCTCAGCAAAATCAAAAAAAATAATATTTTTTCTGATCTTAGGAATTGTTTCTCTAATTTTTTCCCTTAATACACCAATTCTAGATTTATTGATAAATTTAAAAATCCCTGTCTTATCAACCTCTGCTGTTGGAAGACTTCTTGTTCTTTTCAGTTTTTCAATAACAGTACTTGCCGCTTTTGGACTTGATCAGCTAGTTTTGGATATAAAAGAAAAGAATAAGAAAAAAATAATTTACTTTTTTGTGTTTTTCCTTTTAATTTTCCTAAGTCTTTGGATTTTAGTTGTTACCAAACAAGTAGGGGATGGTTATCTTATTTCTTTAAAAAATTTTATTCTTCCAACAATTATGTTTATTGTATTTATTGTTGGGATAGCTACGGTTTTAATAAAACAAAAACTGATAAAAATATTCTTAATTTTAATAATAATTTTAGTTGCATTTGATATGTTAAGATTTGCATCAAAATGGCAGGCATTTGATCCTGCGGATCTCATATTTCCTAGGACTCCAATTATTCAAAAATTAACAAATTTGGGAAGTATTGACAGGATTTATGGGCCATTTGGCGCTGAGGGATCAGTCTATTTTAAAATTCCGATAACCGAAGGTTATGACCCCTTATATATAAATAGATACGGGGAGTTTATAACTTCTCTTGGAGACGGGAAAATTAAACAAGGTCCAAGATCAGGAATAAAAATCTCAACAAATGATAAATATTTTCAAAAAATTATTGACTTTTTAGGAATAAGATACATTCTTCAAAAAAGACTGGACAAGGGTGAAGTCTGGGATTTTCCGTTTAGTAAATTTGAAGATAATAAATTTAATTTAATTTATAGAGAAAAAGATTTTTTTATTTATGAGAATAAGGAAGTGTTTCCAAAAGCTTTCTTAGTAGGAAATTATGAGGTAATAAAAAATGATCAAAAGATAATAAATAAAATTTTAAGTCAGGGTTTTGATTTACGAAAAAGTGCAGTTTTGGAAAAAGAAATAAATGTAGATAAAAGCAGCAAAATATCAGGAAGCGCAGAAATTATAAAATATACTCCCAATAAACTAATAATTGACACTGACTCGGATAGGGAAGCGATTCTTGTTATATCCGATAATTTTTATCCGGGCTGGCACGCAAAAATGAATGGAAAAGACACAGAAGTCTTGCGGACAAACTATACTTTTCGAGGGGTTGTAGTGCTAGAAGGAAAAAATAGGGTTGAAATGTATTATTATCCCGAAAGTTTTAAATGGGGAATAGTGATTGCTCTTATTTCAATTGTAGGAATCGGAATAATTTCTGCAAAATGGTATACTACAAAAAAGAAAAAGGGGGGAATAATATGTCAGAAGCATCATTAGAAAAAGGTGTCGATAAGCCAGGTGGAAGAATTTCGTCAATTCCAATCGAACACAGAGGATCACATTCTCAAATGCTATCTCCAGATACACTTACTGATGGGCAAATTGAAGAAGACTTTTTAGCAGCCTTTACCCCTCCGCAAATAGATCAGTCGCCAGAATCTTCAATAAGCAAAAAGGATAAAGAAAAATTAATAATCCCTTTTAATAGTACACGAATAAATCCTGATGTTAGAGAAAATCAAGATAATCCAGTGCATGTTTTTGACAAACCAATAATACTACATGGATCCAGCTATGGATATGGTGCTGGGAGTGCAGATAGAACAGAGATAAGCCCAGGTACACCAGTTAAATTTATAGTGGCACCAAACGAACAAGAGGAGGGTATGTGGAATTGGTTTGTCACTGCGGGCGGAAGAAATGGCTTTATTTGGACTAGGCATAGAAATCGCGGAACAGTAATAACTAGAAGACAGGGGAAAGGAAAAGTAGCTACTATAGCAAGCAAATCTCAATACGATAGGTCTGGCAAAAAACCAAGAATCATTAATTTTATAGTTAACGACATTGTAAATTACTAATCTTTCCGTAGCCATAATACTACCATCTAATGGTAGTGCGGGAAAGTAAACAGAAAATTTAACCAGTTATTTTTTAAAAAATTAAAAAATAATGATATTTACTATCCTAAAACTTTAACATCTTCTCTATCCAATTATCATTCTGCGACGCGATAATATGCTTGTGAAAAGTCCTGTGAAATTATCTTATCGTTTGGAGAAACGAATTGAATTTTTGATAACTATCAAACACAAACTCCCCTATTTCCTATCCGAGGTAGTCTTTTAATTTGTTTCCGCGGGACGGATGACGAAGTTTACGAAGAGACTTTGCTTCAATTTGTCTTATTCGTTCTCTTGTTACCGCAAACATCTTCCCTACCTCCTCAAGCGTTTTTGGCCTTCCGTCTTTAAGACCAAATCGTTCTTCCAAAACTCTTCTTTCGCGATCTGAAAGGGTTGACAAAACATCATCAACCTGCTCTTTAAGAAGTTCTCTTGATGCACTATCAAAAAGGGTGGGCGCTGCCGCGTCATGAATAAAATCTCCAAGACGTGAGTCTTCCTCATCAGATACAGGAGACTCCAAACTTGCAGGTTCTTGGGAAATTTTTATTATCTCAAGCGCTTTCTCAGGATCAATACCCAGAACTTTTGCCACTTCATCCGGCGTTGGCTCCCTACCTAACTCCTGCATAAGTTTTCTTGAGGCTCTTAAAAATCTATTTATATTTTCAACCATGTGAACAGGGATGCGAATAGTTCTGGCCTGATCAGCAATTGCGCGGGTGATTGACTGCCTAATCCACCAGGTTGCATACGTTGAAAATTTAAATCCCCGCCTCCAATCATATTTCTCAACTGCACGAATTAGCCCTTGATTTCCTTCTTGAATTAAATCAAGAAGTGTGAGTCCGCGGCCTACATATTTTTTGGCAATTGACACAACAAGACGAAGATTTGAATTAACTAAGATTCTTTTTGCTTCCTTATCTCCTTTCTCTACCCTTTTAGCAAGAAGAATTTCCTGTTCAAAATTAAGAAGTGGGATTCTTCCAATTTCTTTAAGATACATTCTAACAGGATCCGAAACTGTTCCTTCAGTAAGAACTGTTAAGGCTTCGAGTTCTTTTTCAAGTTCTTCAATTGGCTTTTCCGTGTCCTGATCCCCAGCAACAGATTCAAAAACATCAATATTTGCTTTTAGAAGTTTTTCGTAAAGCTCATCTAGTTCTTCTATATGTTGCTCGGGTTTGGGAAAAATTGAGAGTATCTCATCCTGTGTTATAAAACCTCTTTTTTTCGCCGTATCCACTATTTCACTTAAGATTTTATTGGGGTCGCTTGCCATAATCTTATATTTTATCACAAAAAGAATTAATCTTTAAACCTTATTGCGATGAGAGTTGCATTGTTATATTTGTTATTTCCTCTCTTATTTTCTCAATTTCCAAAATATCTGTATTTTTGCCTTTGAGTTCTGTACTTATTTTTTTAACTTTTTCTTTAAGCAAAAAAATTCTAAGTTCTTTTGAAACTCTAATTATTTCCTCCTCATATTTTGTATAATTCTCAAATTTTGGAAGAGGAACTAAAAAACATTTATCAAAGGATGGAAGAAGTTCTTTTAACAAAATAGCGGACATTGACTTGAGATTAAATCTATTTCCTTCTTTTGAAAAGTTTGATATTTCGGCAAATATTTTTCCAACGCTTAAAATTCTGAATTCATAAGAGGATAAAATATCTTTTGATTTTGTAAATGAATCTCTGGGGTTTTCGCTTTGAAGAATTAAAGCCAGAAGATACTCCTCAAGAATTTCTCTTCTGTCTCTGACCTGGATTTTTTTGAAAACTTTTTCCTTTTTCTCATCTTCTTTTTTATTCAATTGTCGCAGTAGTGATTCATATGATGTATCTATACTTTTACTCAGTTTTTTTAGATAATGCTCTTTTACAATCTCATTTTGAATTCCTGAAATAAGTGGCAGAATATCATCCGTTATTTTTCTCTTACCAGATGCTTCTTGGGTATCATTTTCTTTTATAAGTTTATCCAATAAAAAATCGTAAACTTCTATATCGTTTTTAATTGCCTTTTTAAAAACAACAGGATCTTTTTTAATCACCTCATCAGGATCTTTTCCGTCAAGAATTACAACAGATATTGATAGTCCTCTTTTTTCAATAATCGGAATGCTTTTTTTAAGTGCTGTGAATCCCGCTTCGTCCTGGTCAAAACAAAGTAATATTTTTGGCGAAAATCTGGATAGAAGAAGGGCTTGTGCTTCGGTAAATGCGGTTCCCTTTAGAGCAACAGTATTTTTTATTCCTTGCGAGAATGCTGAAATTACATCAAACTCCCCCTCAACAACAAGTGTTGCTCCTTGTTTTTTTATTTCATCTTTTGCAATATTAAGCCCAAAAAAAGTGCTCCCCTTATGATACGCCTCAGTTTCTTTTGTGTTGATATATTTTGGCCCAAAAGAGTCATCTGTTATTTTTCTTCCGGAAAATCCTATTATATTTCCCCTGTGATCAATTAATGGAAACATAATTCTTCTCTTGAAAAAATCAAAAATCTCGCCATCCTTTTCGTAAGATAATCCTGCATCAACTAGATCCTTTTTTGAAAAATTCTTTTTGTTGATAAGATAATTTGATAAATCTCGTCTTCCGGTTGGTGAAAATCCAATACCAAAAGTGTTAATGAGTCTGCTGGTTAGTCCCCTTTTTTTAATTAAATATTCAAGTGCTTGCTTTCCTGATTGATGCTTTAAAAGAATAAAATTATAAAACAAAGATGCTATTTTGTTTACTTCAAATATTTTTTCTTTTTTTGATGATGAAAATGCATCACTAGTAAATTTAAGATTTACTCCTGCTTTTTTTGCAAGAGTACGGAGTGCTTCAATAAATTCTATATTTTCATACTCCATTAAAAATGAATAAGCGTCTCCTCCCCTGCCACATCCAAAACAATGCCAGATCTGCCGCTCTGGCGATACTACAAATGACGGGGTTTTTTCATTGTGAAACGGACAATTTGTTGTAAAATTTCTCCCGGATTTTTTAAGCGGGATATATGAGGAAATGAGCCCAACAATGTCTATTTTTTCTCTGACTTGTGATACTTGATCCATTGTGGAAACATTGTACCACTTGATTTATTCAAATTCGACTACTATTATATAGGTGCAAAAAGACTGATATGGCAGCAACAATAGTAATTGGAAGTCAATGGGGAGATGAAGGAAAAGGCAAGATCATCGATTTTTTGGCTGCCAAATCTGATTACATCATAAGATTCCACGGAGGTAATAACGCAGGACACACTGTAAATAGCAACAAAGGTGAATTTGTTTTTCATTTAATACCCTCGGGGGTATTTAACCCTAATTCTACTAATATCATCTCAAATGGTGTAGTAATAGATTTAGAAGTTTTAGTAAATGAAATAGAAGCTCTCGAAGATATCGGAATAGTGATAAAGGGGAGGCTGCTTATTTCACCTCGTGCTCATCTTATTATGCCTTATCATAAGATTCTTGATGAAATTTATGAGAGAGAAAAAGGTCAAGAAAAGAGTGGTACAACAAAAAGAGGAATTGGGCCGGCATATGCAGATAAAGTTAGTTATAACGGAATACGAATAGGTGATCTTTTAGATGATGAGATTTTTTCCCGAAGACTTAAAACGCAACTCGCGTTAAAAAACAAAATTTTATCTGCGTTTGGTGAAGAAAATTTAATTCAGGAGGATATTGAAAAAGAATTTTTATCCTTCAAAAGAAAAATTTCATCTTTCGTTAAGGAGACTTCCGGGATAATTAATTCTGCAATTGACGATGGTAAGCAAGTTTTATTCGAGGGCGCTCAAGGAATGTTTTTAGATAACGACTGGGGTACTTATCCATATGTTACTGGTTCAAGTGTTTTAGCAAATTCAGTTACAGCAGGCGCTGGAGTCTCTGCTCAAAAAGTTGAAAGTATAATTGGTGTTGCAAAAGCATATACAACAAGAGTTGGTGAGGGACCTTTTCCAACAGAACTCAATAATAAAATTGGAGACACTCTTAGAAAACTCGGAAATGAATTTGGAGCAACAACAGGTAGGAAAAGAAGGTGTGGATGGCTTGATTTGGAACTTCTAAGATTTGCTGCAAAGATAAATGGATTCTCATCTTTTGCAATTACCAAACTTGATGTTCTGGATAGTTTCCAAGAAATTAAAATATCAACCAACTATTTATATAAAGATAAGAAAATAAATTATGAAGATTTAGGACTGAATGATATAAATAAAGTAAAACCAGTCTACGAAACCCTAAAAGGCTGGAGCTCCCCTACAAAAGGTATAACAAGGTATAGTCAGCTTCCAATTGAGGCAAAAAAATATCTTCAATTTATTGAAGAAGAACTACAAATTCCAATAACACTTGTCTCTACAGGAAGCAAACGTAATGAAACAATTGTCCTCTAATATTTTATTAAATATTTCTCCAATTGATGGAAGATATAAAAATATCACTCACCCTCTTTCAAAATATTTCTCAGAATATGCATTTTTTAAATATAGAATACAAATTGAGATCACTTACCTTAAGGCTTTATCTGACGTTAAAATTTTAAGAAAAATCAATAAAAGTGAAGTGAAAATATTCCAAGATATTATAAGCGATTTCAATGCTGGGGAAGCGGATAAAATAAAAAAGATCGAAATAAAAACAAAACATGATGTAAAAGCAGTTGAATACTATCTCAAGAATAAACTTTCAAACACTTCCCTATCAGACGTTTTAGAATTTATTCATTTTGGTCTGACCTCTGAGGACGTTAATAATTTAGCAATAAGGCTCATGTTGAAAGATGCGTTGAATTTCGTTCTTTTGAAAAATTTGCAAGTTTTAAATAAAGAAATCTTGAATCAGTCAAAGAAATATAAATCTCTTCCTATGCTAGGACGAACTCATGGGCAAGCAGCAGTCCCGACAACCCTAGGAAAAGAGTTTTTGGTTTTTTACAAAAGGTTAAACAAAGAAATCAGAATTTTGCAAACCGCAAAACTTGCCGGAAAACTAAATGGCGCTGTTGGAAATTATAACGGCCTAAATTTTGCATATCCCAAAATCAACTGGCCTAAATTTTCAAAAGATCTTGTTTCTTCTTTTGGATTAGACGTTAACCAAACTACAAATCAAATCGCCCCATTTGAAGACATTATTTTTGTTTTTCAAACACTCCAAAGGATTAATGGAATTTTACTCGATTTTAATCAGGACATGTGGCGCTATATTAGCGATAATTGGTTAATTCAGGAAAACAAAAAGGGAGAAGTGGGCTCCTCCACTATGCCCCAAAAAATTAACCCTATTATGTTTGAAAACTCAGAAGGAAATCTGATTATCGCAAACAGCTTGATCGAAGGATTCACAAACAAACTTCCAATATCAAGACTTCAGCGTGATTTATCAAATAGTACAATTTCAAGAAACTTTGGTCTTTGTCTTGCTTATTGTTTGTTGGCTTACGAAAACTGTTTGATAGGATTATTAAGAGTTAGGGCAAACGAGGAAAAAATTAAAGAAGACTTAAATTCAGACTGGTCTATTCTTTCTGAGGCAATTCAAATATATCTTAAAAAGATAGGAGTCAAAAACGGGTATGAAATAGTAAAAGAATTAACCCGCGGAGAAAAAATGAATAAACAGGATTTTCTTAATATGATTGATAAACTTCCAATCAATAACAAGCAAAAACAAGAACTTAAAAAACTTACACCGCAAAACTATATCGGTGAGCAGTAAGACTAACAGAAGAAGAACTAGAAAGAATCAGCTGATTTCCTCCTTGTTATTTTTCTAACAGGTGGGGCTCTTGCTCTTCAGAAATTTCCTCACATAACCTTCTGAGTGTTCTGAGGTCTGTGTTTGGAAAATATATTTCATTAATTTTCCATATACTTAAAGGTTTATCCTGCGGATTAAGAGTTATTTGATTTAAAACTTGTCGTAATTTTTCCTTTTTTTTCTCCGTAAGATAGACTTCTGTTTTTTTAACAGCTTTTCCTGTTCCATGTAGAACCCATAAATTATAGCGTAATGAGTCCATTGAGATTCCAAGCATTGCTGCAATTTGCTGCCCAGTTAAATCTGTATTATTCCAAAGTTCTGCAATTTGGTTTTGAATTCTTATTGCTTCTCTTTTTCTTCTAATCTGTCTCCTGCTTCTGAATCTTGGTTCAACTTCATTTCTCATAATAAGCCTTCTAATAGCTCTGTTCACTTTCCTTACTGAGCAGCTTAGTTCATCAGCAATTTCGACGTTAGTATACGAATGTGAACGAAGAGACTTAACTTGATCACAAAAAGCTTCGAATTCTAAATTTTTCCCTCTTGTTCTAATACCAGGAGATATTTCTCTCATGCTTATTAGCTCGAACGTTGCTTTCCTAACCTCAACAAGATTTATGCCGAGTTTTTCTGAGATTCCTCTATCGCTGACTCCTGCTCTTCTCATTATTCCTATGCGCTCTTTTACTCGAAATTGCTCTGCCTGATTTATGCTATTTTTCAAAATCCTATCTTTTTCAGACATTATCTCTTCTGGAGTAAATCCAGCCCCAACTGCTCTTCTCACCTGCTCAAAAATTGATTTATATCTGAAAATATTCCTTTTTCCGACAGGCATTAACTCATCAGCAATTTCTACTAAATAATCAATTTTCCTGTATAATTCGGCTAAATCAGCCTCGTCCATCATTACACTATCTGTCAAATCATCTAACTTTGGTCCTTCAGTTTCTCCAAGATATTCTTTTATAAGACTAAACTTTCCATCTTGATACCAGAATCGATAAGCAAGCAGTTTTATTTTTGTAGAGAGATTTGCTTGTACGGAATCTACTGCAGTTAATTCCTTTCCAACTTCAAAGGGCAATTCATCTATTGATTCACCCCCGCTTCTATTAATAACATATAATGCTATTGAATCATTTTGTATTCTGGTTTCCACATTAAACACTTGCACTGATCTTCTTTCAACACTCATAAGGGTAAAATTATACTACAACAGCAATCATTTTCTAAAATGTTATTATAATAGTATGCTTGCGAAGGTTAATTCATCTGCAATTGTTGGACTAAATGCAATTCCTGTGGAAGTAGAAGTAGATATCGCATCTCAAGGTTTACCTAGTTTTACAATAGTTGGGCTTCCTGATAAAGCAGTCGAGGAAGCAAAAGAAAGAGTGAGATCTGCTCTTAAAAATACCGGAGCAGAATTCCCGGCAAAGCGAATAACTGTAAACCTTGCGCCTGCTGATCTTCCAAAAGAAGGCGCTTTATATGATCTTCCTATTGCTCTTGGAATACTTTTGGCTTCCGAACAGGTTAGAGCAAAAATTGGATTTTTTTTATTCATGGGAGAACTCTCGTTGGAGGGAAAACTTCGCCGTACATCAGGCGCTTTGTCTCAAGCAATCTTAGCAAAAGAAAAAAAATTGACGTCTTTTTTCCTTCCTCACCAAAATGCAAAAGAAGCTGCAATCATTAAAGGAATTGATATTCTGCCTGTTTCTTCTTTGCACGAACTTTTGAATCATCTAGCTGGCGCATCACTTATTAAAAAACAAAAATCAACATCGATGGATGCGATTTCTCATGAAGATTTTGAATTTGATATGAAAGATATAAAAGGCCAGGAACAGGCGAAAAGAGCACTTGAAATCTCGGCTGCCGGAGGACATAATGTTTTGTTTAAAGGCCCGCCCGGTGCCGGAAAAACGCTTTTGGCACGCACTCTTCCGTCAATTCTTCCTAAGCCCACCTTTGATGAAGCAATTGAAATAACGAAAATCTATAGCATCTCAGGACTTTTGGACAAAGAAGAGCTTTTCATAAAGCGGCCTTTTCGCTCTCCACATCACACAACTTCACATATTGGGCTGATTGGTGGAGGAAATATTCCAAAGCCCGGCGAAATATCTCTTGCGCACCGTGGTGTATTATTTTTGGACGAGTTTGCAGAGTTTCCCCGTCATGTTTTGGAGGCATTACGACAACCCATGGAAGACGGATTTGTTACAATATCCCGTGCATCGGGTAGGATTACTTTTCCTGCAAAATTTTTACTAATTGCCGCACAAAACCCCTGCCCACAAGGGTTGTCATAGTTTTATGGCTACAGTAACACCAAAAGCACTCGAAGAATTCAAAAAAATTTACAAAGAGCAGTATGGTAAGGAATTCAAATCAGATGTCGAAGCTCTTGACTCGGCACAGAGACTTCTGAACCTTTTTGAGGTTTTACTGAAGTGCGAACATAGAGAAAGACTTCGTAAACAAAGACTCAAGGACGAGCCAAAAGGATTTCACCTTGAAGAAGACGGAAGTACCTACAACTGCATAATCTGTCACAAGATGATTTCAGGCAAAGATGGTTGGTGGGATCTGGATGGTCAGAAGTGTCTTGATTGTCAGCGAAATATTGAGAATGGTGTAGTACCTCGGAACATCTGTCGTGATCGGGATAGTTGGTACGCGAGCTGGCAAATTCAGGATAAGTTGAAAATTCATTCTTCAACAGTAAGAAAGATGGTACGAGAAGGTAAGCTCAAAGCAAGAAATCTCACAACAGAAGGAGGTACAATTTACTTTCAGGTGTTTTTGCTGAGTGAGAATCAAGATACAATACGGCAATCCAGGGAGGAGAAACATAATGAAACAGTCACCTAGAGGGGCAAGGTTCGAAACGACAAGAATGACGAAGGTTGAGTTCTTCAGTGGAGCATTGAGCAGGCTGCAAAACGAGGTCGGGATTTACTATCAACTACTCCAGGAGAAGTATGCAGCAGACCCG
>Ga0155812_108_pt1 | contig 37647 bp, 52 predicted proteins | sample RifCSPlowO2_01_FD_107466 | JGI IMG/M metagenome (GOLD analysis project Ga0155812, IMG submission 107466) | Candidatus Levybacteria bacterium RIFCSPLOWO2_01_FULL_39_10 | reverse complement strand
TGCCACAATATGTACCAAGTAAGCAACCGGGCGGGAAAACTTGATTTGCTCTTGTATCAGAGGAGCTGTGATTATTTCCTCGGAGTTCCTTTTAATATTGCCAGCTATTCTCTCCTTGCAGTAATTCTTGCAAAAATTCTGGGACTCAAACCTGGGAAATTCATCCATGTTTATGGAGATATACATATTTACGAAAATCATTTTGAGCAAACGCGCGAGCAAATCAAAAGAAAACCCCGTCCTTTTCCCAAAGTTAAAATTGTTGGAAAACTTAATAGTTTAGCTGATTTTAAACCGGATATGGTAGTTTTGGAAAATTATAATCCGCTTCCGATAATAAAAGCTCCCTTCACAATCGCCGGCGGATATTACGAAAAGAAAAACGGCAAGAATAAATAAAATGTATAACCATGCCCCTAAAAATTATGATTGCCCGCTTTGTAAGCTCGCAAAGGGTGAAGATACCGGTAAGACAAATCCGGATGATATCTTTTATCGAGAAGATTTAATTACAGCTTTTATTGCAGGTAAGTGGTGGATGACAAATCCAGGGCATGTAATTATTATTCCCAACAAACATTTTGAGAATTTATATGATATTGATGAAAAGCATTTGGAAGTAATCCATAATTTTTCAAAAAAAGTAGCGGTCGCATTCAAAAAAGTTTATAAGTCGGATGGAACATCAGTAAGACAGCATAATGAGCCTGCCGGAAACCAAGATGTTTGGCACTATCATCTTCACGTTTTTCCAAGATATGAAAATGACAGACTTTATCAAAACCATGAGAAAACAAAATGGCCGACAAAAGAAGAAAGAATCCCGTATTCAGATAAATTGAAAACGTATTTTAAAAAATTATGATAAGTATTGTTGCTGCGATGGACCAGAAGCGGGGAATAGGACACGATAACGAACTTCTTTTTAAAATTCCGGAAGATTTTGAGAGGGTTAAGAGTTTAACTATTGGCCACCCAATTATAATGGGCAGAAACACCTTTGAGTCGCTCGGAAGAAAACTTCCAGACAGAATCCATATTGTAATTACTAGTAACCCGTTAAGCCTTAAAGACTTAAATTACCAATCTGACATTACAGTTTTGTCTTTGGACGAGGCAATAACTCAAGCGCAGAATCTTCCCGGATCAGATGAAATATTTATTTTCGGCGGTGGACAGGTTTTTGCAGAAGCTCTTGACAAAGGAGTTGTTGATAAACTTTACCTTACAATTGTAGAGGGAGAATTCGGCGCTGACACTTTTTTCCCGGATTACTCAATGTTTGGAAAAGTTTTAAATGAGACAAAAGGAAAATCAGGAGGATATAAATACAGATTTATTGATTTAGAAAAATAATTAAGCCCTTTCAAATCCGTTTCTAAAAGGCATTGTGTGATTGCCATTATTTTCGATTTCTCCAACTAACTGACTGGTGAGTTTTACAGCATGGTCTTCTGTACAGTAGGGAAATAAATCAAGGTTTCCCGCAATATCAACATCAACAGTGCCCAAAGCTTTCTTTCCGCATTTGTTCTTACCCCCATCAATATAAGTTTCGCAAGTAGCCCCTCCAAGTATTGTCTGATATGCCCACTCACCGGCAAACCCTGGACCAAATGCTTCTCTTTTTACATCTACTGTTTGTTCTGTTAATCTTTCAACTGCCATATTGAATCTTCCTAAGAAATCCTAGTTCAATCAATTTATTTATAACAAATTCTAAAGTCTCGGCTTTTGTTCTTTTTCCTGTACTTACAGTAAAATCATATAATTTTTCACCGTTTAAAACTGTTCCGGGGTTGAGCGGGTCTTTGCCTTCAAGCACAGGCCAAGCCTCGGTCCACTGCCAGATATCTTTCACTCTTCTTTCTTTCTCTTCCTTGTGGATCTTTGCTATAGTAAGCTGTCCTCTTTCATCTATCAATTTTTGAGCCTCAGATTCAAATTCTTCTTGAGACAATTTATCGTTTGTAAAATCTTCAAATGTTTGTGCTTTTTTAGTTTCCCATTCTTCTAAAGCTCTTTTCCTGATTCTAGACATTCGTTTTCTGGCAGGAGCAGTTACACAAATTGCAACAGCTTTTATATCAGGATTAATTCTTATCATAAGCCCTGAGAGTCTTGACTCATTTATGAGAGAATTTTCAGGGGTTGCTTCGCGCATCATATCAATCTGCTGCTGGTCAAAATTTTTATCAACACTAATAGGTCTTTCCTGATAACCAATTGTCCCGTGGGTGCCACCTGTTGCTTCTCGTACAATTTGACCGCCTTGTAAAAGCCTGGCATTTAAAGCTTTTGCAAGTACTTCTGAGAGATTTGATTTTCCAGCTCCTTCTTCGCCGAATATTGCTATGGTACCTACATTAACCAATTCGTATTCAGGTTTAATTTCAGGCGAGCTTACTGCTTCTGTTTTTTCTGTATGCCTAAGTGTTTCTACCATATTGAGCTAAGAATTATAGGCTAAAGTGGGATAAATAGCAATTGAGGCTGAATTTGGCTGTTGCAAAGCCATAATCGATTTAATATACTTTTTGAAAACAATGAACCTTCCTCCTTCGCTAAAAACTGCGGCGGACAAGCAAAATTATGAGAAATCTTAAGATTACTGATCAGCAGATTTACAAATTGATCGAGAAAGAAACTGAAAGACAACAACAAGTGCTTGAGATGATTCCCTCAGAAAATTACGCATCTCCTGCAGTTTTGGAAGCTTTGGGGACTTCTCTTAACAACAAATACTCAGAAGGATATCCTAAAAAAAGATATTATCAGGGGAATCGCTACATTGATTCGGTTGAAATACTCGCTGAAGAGCGCGCAAAAAAACTTTTCGATGTGCCTTTTGCCAATGTCCAGCCTTACTCGGGGTCTCCTGCAAATCTTGCTGTTTATTTTGCGCTTCTTGAGCCTTTAAAAGATAAAATTATGGGATTATCCCTCGCGTTCGGCGGACACTTAACACACGGCGCACAGGTTTCAATATCCGGAAAATATTTTAAAACTGCGGAGTACTCGCTTTCTCCCGACGGATTCTTGGATTACAGTGCTATTAAAAAAATTGCAATGCGTGAGAAGCCCAAAATAATTGTATGCGGAGCAACAGCATATCCTAGAATTATTGATTTTAAGAAATTCGCAGAAATTGCAAAAGCGGTTAACGCGTATCTTCTCGCCGATATTTCACACATTGCAGGACTGGTTGTCGGCGGAGTCCATCCGAGTCCTGTGCCATATGCTGATATTATTATGACAACAACTCATAAAACTCTCAGGGGTCCTCGGGGTGCAATCATCATGGTTACAAAAAAGGGTCTCAACAAAGACGAGGATTTGCCGGGGAAAATTGACAAAGCAGTTTTTCCAGGACTTCAGGGAGGGCCGCACGACAACCAAACAGCCGCAATTGCAGTTGCTTTAAAAGAGGCAGGAGGGGCAATGTTCAGACGATATGCAAAACAGATTGTTGTCAATTCTCGCGCGCTTGCACCTGAACTTAAGAATTACGATTTTGATTTAATAAGCGGCGGATCAGATAACCACCTGATACTTATTGATCTGACAAATAAAAAAATAAATGGGGCTCAAGCCGCTTACGCTTTGGAAATTGCGGGAGTAGTAGTTAACAAAAATGCAGTGCCGAATGATCCCATGCCGCCGTTTTACCCATCAGGAATTAGGCTCGGAACTCCGGCTATTACAACGCGGGGAATGCGCGAGCGGGAAATGAAAAAAATAGCTTTTTGGATTAACCAGGTCATTAACGAAGTATCAGGAACAAAACTTCCGAAAGATAAAGAAGAGCGCAAAAAATCCTGGGTTACTTTCAAAGAAAAAACTGCAAAAAACGAAAACCTACTTTTGATTGCCAAAGAAGTAAAAAACTTTACCAAGAAATTTCCGATTTATTAAAGCTCAGATTATATGTCATACAGCATAGAAGCGCCCAGAAGGGAAAGGGCAACAGTGAGACTAAGAAGACTTCAGTATACCGATCGGGAAACTAGGGAAATGCTTGATGATTATGATCAAACCCTAAGCTGGGGAGAGCTATCAAAAGGTAATGCCTCGTCGTAAACCGTCTTTGATTCGTCTCTAGTCGATGTTTTGCCAAATGATGTTGAAAGAATCGGACGAGAAGAAGGAACAAGAATTGCTAAAAGAAGAGAGAGAATTATAAGAAATATATTGGATAACCCAGATCAAAAAGCAACTCCTTATTGGATAAATTTTATGAGAAGAAACAGAGACAGAATAATTAGATTCGGAAGGACTGCAATGAATAAGGGGCAAAATATTAGACCAGAGTTTAGATAATTGAAAATTTACCCATGCTTGTTGTATAATAGCCCGATCACACACATTCAAACAATTGTCTCTGAGATTTTAAATCCTCGTTTGAATGGCGGTCCGCCTCGGCTCGAGTCGAGACGGGATAAGGGACATAATATATGCGCACAATTTCACTTGAAGAGCTTCTTGAAGCAGGTTGTCATTTTGGACATCAGGTTGTGCGTTCTAATCCTAAGGCCCGTGACTATATATATGAAGCAAGGGACGGTATTCATATAATTGATCTTGCAAAAACAAAAGAAGGACTTGAGGAAGCAGGAAAGTACGTTAAAAAAGTTGCCCAGACCCCAAATAGCACTTTAGTTATAGTCGGCACAAAAAGACAATCAAGCGATATTATAAAAAACTCAGCTGAAAAAGCAAAAAAAGAAGTAAAGGAAGACCCAGGTATATATTTCGTAACCAGCAGGTGGGTCGGAGGGCTTCTCACAAATTTTGCTGAAGTTTCTAAGAATTTTAAAAAAATGGAAGAACTTAATGAAAATTTGAGCGATCCTCAGAAGCAAAAAGGATATACAAAGCGAGAAGTTAGAATGTGGCAGAAAGAAAAAGATAAACTTGAGAAATTGTACGGCGGAGTTTACGCTTTAAATAAAAAGCCGGACCTCTTATTCATCATTGACTCCCGGCTTGAAGATATTGCAGTTAAGGAAGCTATTAGAACAGGCGTTCCAACAGTTGCAATAACCGACACCAATGCAGACCCGACTTTGATCGACTATCCTATTCCCGCAAATGATGATGCCGCAGGCTCACTCGAATTGATAATTGGTTATATAATGGATGCATGGATAGAGGGGAAAAATAGTTTAAAGTTAAAAGTTAAAAGTGAAAAATTAGAAGAAACTAAAACAGATAATTCAAAAAAACCAAAGGTCAATAGTAAAATTAAAGCAACCGATAAGCCAAAATCAAATAGCAAAAATAAAGATTAAAAACTTTTAATTTTAAATTTTTAATTATAAACTTGAATTATGGCAGATATTGACCAGATTAAAAAATTAAGAGAAGAAACAAGCGCAAGTATAGCGGATTGCAGAGAGGTTCTTGATGAGGCAAAAGGTAATTACAGTAAAGCGCTTGAGTTTTTGAAGAAAAAAGGAATAGAAAAAGCTGAGAAAAAACAAGACCGCGAAACGCTTCAGGGAATAGTTGAAAGCTATGTTCATCAGAGAAAAGTAGGGGTTTTGGTGATAGTGACTTGTGAAACTGATTTTGTTGCAAGAACAACTGAATTCAAAAATCTGGCTCATGAAATAGCGCTTCAAGTTTCAGCAATGAATCCAAAAGATGTTGACGGACTTCTAAGACAAGAGTACATTCGCGATAGTTCATTAACAATCGAACAATTAATTAAGCAAACTATAGGTAAACTAGGTGAGAACATAGTTGTTCGTGAGTTTAGTAGACTTGAACTTTAATGATTAAAAGTTTTTAAGAAAGGGTGTGAACCTATGACACCCGGAGGGTGTAAGAAAAGAAGATGGATCCGAATTTAATAGCAGATACTCGTGAAAAAATGAGAAAGGCAGTTGAAGTTCTTCGTTCTGATATTGCCACAATCCGAACGGGCAAAGCAGCCCCTTCGCTTGTTGAAAATATCCAAGTTTCAGTTTATAACGGAACAGTAAAACTAAGGGTTATGGAAGTTGCAACAGTTGTTGCCCAAGATCCTCAAACTTTAGTTTTAACTCCTTTTGACCAGTCAATAATTGAAGAGATAAGGCGAGGAATTATGGAGGGAGGAGCTGGACTAAATCCCGCCTCAGACGGACAAGTTATCAGAATTACAATTCCTCCGCTTTCAGAAGAAAGAAGACAAGAGCTGATTCATATGATGCATCAAAAACTGGAAAACGGCCATATAATGATTCGCCAAGTAAGACATGAAGCAATGGCTGATATTAAAAAAGAGAATTTATCTGAAGATGAGAGTAAGCGTCTTGAAAAAGAAGTGCAAAAAGCAACCGACGAATTTATAGCCGAAATAGACGCGCTCGGAAAGAAAAAAGAAGAAGAACTCATGCAGATATAAACTTGACAATGGATGGTAGAAAATAGATGATAGTAGCTTGAGGGTTGACGGTAGAAGATAGAATCGATCTTCAATCTTCTATCTTCAAGATTCTACTATCTACCTTCTACAATCTATCGTCTAGAAAATATGCTACTTACCATCTTTACCTTTTTAGTAATTCTTACAATTCTTGTTTTAATTCACGAACTTGGTCACTATCTGACAGCTCGAAAATTCGGAATAAAAATTGAGGAATTCGGCTTTGGCTTCCCGCCCAGAATTTGGAGCAAAAAAAAGGGAGAAACAATTTATTCGATAAATGCACTTCCCATAGGCGGATTTGTAAAGCTTTATGGTGAAGATGAGGCAGGCGGAGGCAAAATTAAGCCATTAGCCATTAGCCATAAGCCATCAGCTGATTTGGATAGAGCTTTTTTTGCACGACCAAAATACCAAAGGGCAATTGTTGTTGTTGCCGGAGTTGTAATGAATTTTCTCCTGGCAGTTGTAATTGCAACATATCTTTTGACGTTTGAGGGAATACCAACGCCCGGGCAGGATATTAGAGTAACAGAAATTGTTGCTAACACTCCCGCCCAAATATCAGGGCTTAAAAAAGACGATTTAATACGAGAAATCAACGGCACTAAAATTACTGATTCCGAAACTCTAGTTTCTGAGACCCGCAAAAATCTGGGACAAGAAATAACAATAGTTGTCCAAAGAGAAGGAAGTCTTAAGATAATTAATGTTACGCCAAGAAAAGAATTTCCAAAAGATCAAGGGCCGATGGGAATCGCAATCTCTCAAAACATCGAAGTTGCGAAATATCCGTTCCCGAAGAGTTTATTTTATGGATTTAAGCAGGCAGGAGAGGACAGCGCCCGAGTTGTATTTGCTTTTAAAGACATGATGGTAACGCTTATTACAAAACTCACATTACCTGAAGGGGTTGCAGGTCCGATTGGTATGGCACAGCTTACGGGGGAATTCGTCCAAGTTGGACCAAACGCGGTTTTGGCGCTTGTTTATATGTTAAGTCTCTCGCTTGCGGTTCTTAATATTCTTCCGATTCCGGCACTTGATGGCGGACGATTGCTGTTTATTATGATTGAGGCTGTAACTGGGCGAAAAGTCAGTCCAAAATTTGAAGCATATGCTCACATGATTGGAATATTTTTACTCCTAAGTTTTCTTGCCTTTATTTCTTACAAAGATATTTTAAGAATAATATCAGGAGAATCAATTCTTCCATAAATTAATTTCTTGCGTTTCTTCGTGTTATTCTACTACCAATAATTCTTCCGCAATCTCCCATAATTTCGTTAACCATCTCAATATAATCCTCCACTGATCTATCTTTTGTAACTAATCTGCATATTTCTGCAGCTATTGTTTCAGCCATATAAAGTTCTTGAGCCTCAGGTCCCAATTTTTTATTCGCTTTGTACAGTGGATAATCAGAGTTGATTATTAAAATCTTTCTTCTTGTTTTTTCATCATCTATTACAACAGATCTGATTTGATCATTTCCCATAGAAACTATATCCACCTGATGCATTGCGCCCCATCTTTTTGTTTCTCCTCGCGCTTGAAGTTTAGGGGCAGTTCTGCCCTCAATTGATTTTGGAGATTTATGTGTTCCTTTTGGATTTGGTCTCGGTGATTCTTGATCTTCGGCAGGCAAACGTCCAATCGATCCGCCCGGAAGCAGTGCTTTTGTGATAATTCCAGATTCTGAAAGAACATGTTCTATAATTCTTTTAGCATTTCTTGCAAGATCTTTTTCATATCTTTCAACGTTAACACTTGAATCTGGTCTTAATTTTTCTATTTTCTCCATCCATGGATTCAAGGCATTATGTATTGCTCTTGATGCTTGTTCCCACTCCAAACTACTGTGAATAAATGATGATTTATTTGGTATTACAGGTACATTGTCTAAATGTACTTCGCCAATGAGGCGGGAGCTTCCGGCAAGCTGCGCAGGTCCTGGGTGACCAAAAAATTGTTCGCTTTCAATAAGCCTTCCCCTATAATAACATCTGATTCCTGGTTTAACCCGTTGATTTGGCTGGAGTATTCCAAATTCCGCTTCGATTTCATCGCCAAACCGCGTACCCAGTTTATACTTCTGTGATTTTAGTTCTGGATTACCCTCAACATAGTTTACGCTAACTGGTTCAACAGGTTTTCCATTTACCGTTGCTATTATTGATCTGTCTAGAAGCAATGGTCTATAAATATCACCAATTTTTGTTGCGAGCGCTTGTGAATTTATTACTCTCTTAAGACCAGTTACTTTTACTCTAAAATAACCATCCTCAGATTCTGCTCTTTTAACTTCCGGCGTAAATTCTTTGAGCGATCCTTCAGATCTTGATTCCCAGGATATATCCTCAACATGGTATTCAGTGTCTGAACCGTCTGCAGAACAAGTTATTTCCATGCCCCTTCCTAAAAATCCCATTGCAGCTTTTCCGCCAACACCGAATTGACCAATTTCAGCATCTGTTTTTTCAGAATGACCCCACTTAAAATAATTTGTTAATCCCTCTGAATTAAGACCTTTGCCACCTGTATTTGTAATTGTTATTTCGTCTTTTGAGACCCTGATTCTTATTGTAGATGGCTTGCCCTCGATTCTATTATCAACTGCATTATCAACAAGATCCAAAATCGCCTGCTGAGAATCTCTGTAATTTGCCATAAGAGCTTCAATTGCACGAGTTGAAATTTCTTCTCTTATTACTAAATCATGTGGCTGTCCTTGATGTGCTGTTCTTTCTGGGCTCATCTTATTCTCCGTTTCCCGGTGGGAGCTTTATCCATTCAACAGCCTTCCCATCATGAGGCTCATAAAATCCTCTTGTCGCTCTATTTATCAGTCTTTGTATCTCTTTGATAAATTCTTCAAAGTTACCGCCTGCTAGTCTTGCAACAAGTGTCTGAATATTGACCCATGCTTTCTCGTCATTTTCTGTCCAAGATTTTCTTAAAACGGGCGAGAGCGATTCTTCTTGTAATTTTTTTAACCCAGAGGCAAACAGAGATCTTAACTCGTCTGCCTGATACGGCCTATACATTCTCTGCCTATGTAGCGTCTTAATTCTATCCTCGGTCCTTAGAAGTCTTTGCAGTACTGCAAAATCTATAACTGAACTATTTTTAAGCATGGAGGTTAGTGCTATGACTATCCTTGTCTCCTCATCAGATCTTATTTCATCTTCTGATGGGGTATAGGGGATTTCTATTACCTCAGCTATTGTATCTGGAACTTTTGGAGGTAAAACTACTTCATGTTTCCTTAATATTACCGCATTGCCACTTGGGTCATGCCACTCAAACTTTGATTGTATTCCTCTATTGCTATCAGATCTACTAGTAATATTTGCAAATTTATACCCACTGTTTTTAATTGTTCTATTTGCTGCAGCAATTGCGGCATTTACTCTTCCTCGATTTTTTTTATTGTCTTCTCCATAGACTTTTTCAGCCATTTCACCAACACTATTTGTTCCATCTGCAATGAATTGAGCTAAGTAATAAGGCCAGGCAGAATCAGTTTCAATTACTTGTCCATTAGGAAGTGTTACGTTTCTTGGTTTCCTCTCATAAAAACCAAGAATTACTGAATCTTTTATATAACCTCTTCTTTCAGAAGGTTTTTCCGCCTTCATAAGCTCTTCTATTTCTTCTTTAGGTACTATTCGAATTCTTCTTCCTTCTGCTAAAATTTCTTCAGGCTCTTTAGGTAACGTAGCTTCAATAACTTCTGCCCAAGGAGCTATTTGCAGCTGAGGCTCATCGATACTTCTCAGATTGTATCGGGCCTGAACACCCTGAAACCGTGCTCTTGGTGGGACCTGATTTATTACCCTGAGTCTAAAATCTGAAAGATCCTTATTTAAAGCATTCATTAATTTGTTTAAAGCCTTTCTTTTAGCTGGTGTATCTTCGCCGTATATCCTAACCGCGAGACCTTCCGGGGATGACATTCCTTCATCAACTGCCTTTAAAAGTTCAGATTTAAGCTTTCCACTTATAACAACCTCCTGTCCGGAAAGAAGTTCGACTTCTTCACCTTTTACAGCTTTTGTTACCACTTTATCTGGTTTTTTCCCAACAACTGTTTTTTTCCTTACAGGTTTCACTTCCTCGGTTTGTTGGGGTTCAATTGGTTTTTCAGGTTTGGCTTGTTTGACTTCAGGAATATTTCTAAAACCTAATGAGACAAGTTCTTCTTCATATCTCGTAACAATCGGAACGATAACTGGATTTCTTTCTGATAATTCTCTTAATTTTTGAACCTGATCATTCACTTTAACGCTCTCCTCATTTAGCTTCTGGTCGAGAGCTTCGGTTTGTTCAGATAGTCTTTGCCAGCGGTTTAGCGTTCTTTCCATTACCTGACCAATTCTAATATCACGCTCAATACCCACTTGACCGAGATTTTGTCCGAGCTGAGAATGCTGCTTTTCTCTTTTATCTGCAAGAGAAGAAAAGATGTCACGTTGATTCTGAATTTGCCTTAATTGTTCAATTTCTTTTACCATATTTTGGTGCGCGAATTATACAAAAATACTCCATGCAAGTCAACTATAGGACATATAAAGAATTTAATCTTGATAAGAATTTAATAATAACTTTACAAAATGCTGTTATAATCAAAATATGACAATGCAAAAATCAGAGGAGGGGTGAAAGAAGATTCTGATACTGCTTTAACTCCTGTGCTTTAAGGTTCAAATCCAAAGATTAAAAGCCTCTAAAATAGCGGAAAATCTGATATACTAGCTCCAAATGCAAAGGTCCCATCTTTTAGGGCTTAATCAATTCACAGAAAAAGAAGGAATTGTTGTAGTGCAATTGCCAACTTTTCAAAAAGCAAACGAGATATTATCAGAAATTCTTAATAAATATTCAGATCAGAAAACAGCACTTTTCTTATCAGGCGGAACAACCCCTAAGAGGCTTTATGAAAAATTAGCGGGAGATAAAACATTAAAAGCAGGTGCAGTTGGGCTGATTGATGAGAGGTACTCCACAAAAGATAAGAGAAACAGTAACGAGCTGATGATAAGATCAACTGGACTTCTTTCTTATTTTGAAAATAAAAATGTACGTTTTTATCCAATTCTCCAAGATAAAAATATCGAACAGACCACAAAAGAATATGATGAAGCCCTCAGATTTATTTTTGAGTATTTTCCAAAAAGTGTCGGAATTTTAGGAATTGGTGATGATGGACACACGGCGGGCATTCCTGCCCGAGCTAAAAACTCAAAGCTAAAAACTCAAAGCTCTGAAAATATCGTAAAAAAAATGATGGAGGATCAGAGCGGTTTTGTTGATTTTTACGAACTTGAAGGATATGGGCAGAGAATTACCATGAATTTCCATGCACTTTCTCTTCTTGATCTTATATTAATACTCGTTTTGGGAAGAGAGAAAAGGGAAGCGCTAAAGTTAATGTTTGATCCTTCGACAGGCTCAGGGCAAGATGATGTATCGAATGTTCCAGCAAGGTTTTACAAAAAGCCTGAGGTTGCTCAAAAAACAATCCTCATTACAGACCAGATTATTTAAGCGGGATCATTAACGCGAATTTTTGGCCGGCCTTCATATATAGGAGACAGCGCTTTTTTAATTGGCCCAATTGCATCCAGCCCCTCTAAAGCGATAGGACCAAAATCATTATCCGAATCATCCTTACCAGAGTTTTTGAGAGTAGCCGGAAAATGAATAACTGCAAAAAGCTTTCCGTCTTTTTTTACAGGCGCTCCCAATGATATTTGTGCAAAATCTTGGCTTGGATCATTTGGTCTGATATTAAGAAGCCAAATATTTTCATTTTCTCCTCGGTATTCTATGTTGAATTGATTATCAGCGCCATTAAATGAAAGATAACCAAGTACAGCACTTCGAATTCCTAAAATTTGATCATCCAAACTTGACTCAACTGTTTCCTGGGGCACAGCATGAGAATATTCTTGTTCGACCATTGCCATTTCCTGAAGAGTATATTAGTGGTATATTTTTTTGTCAAGACACTTTTTGTCTTTGAAATAATTTATTCAAGTACATATAATGATTGTTATGGATGGTGGCCCAAAGGTATTTCCCGATCTTAAAAACCCTTTCGTTTTAGTTATTTTTGGAGCAACAGGAGATCTTGCTCATACAAGACTGATTCCGGGACTTCTTTCTTTATATAACAAAAAAATGCTTCCTGACGAATTTTATATATTAGGATTTTCCAGGCGTGAATATTCGGAAGGCGAATTTAAAAAATCGTTCGAAGAGCTTGAAGAAAAAGAAGAATGGGATAGTTTTTCCAAACACATAATGTATCTTAGGGGCACTTTTGAAGAAGAAAAAGGATACCAGGATTTAATAGAAAAACTAAATTCAATTGATGAGAAAATGGGAACATGTTTAACTCGGTTTTTTTACTTAGCGACTCCCCCTAAAAATTATTCTGAAATCCTAGATAATATGGTTTCAACTAAGCTTTCTGATAGTTGCGGACACGAAGGCCACAGTCCCACCAAGGTGATAATTGAGAAACCTTTTGGAAAAGACTTCCAGCACTCAAAAGCATTGGAGGAAAAATTATCAGGTTCATTTGCGGAAGAGCAGATATTTAGAGTAGATCATTATCTAGGCAAAGAAACAGTACAGAATATTTTAGCATTTCGGTTTGCTAACAGTATTTTTGAGCCTGTCTGGAATAATAAATTTATAGACCACGTGCAAATTACCTGGGCAGAAAAAGAGGGAATAGGAAACCGCGGAAGTTTTTTTGACGGAGTAGGAATATTGCGAGATGTCGTACAAAATCACATTATGCAGCTAATATCTGCTGTTGTCATGGAGCAGCCAAAAAGTTTTACTAAAGAAGATGTAAGAGAAGAAAGAGCAAAAGTAACAGGAGCTGTAAAACTTTCTGATTCCCGTGCAGTTCGAGGACAATACGAGGGATATTTAAATGACGCAAATGTCATGCCCGCCTCCCAAACCGAAACTTATACTGCAATGAAACTTTTAGTTGAAACCGAGAGATTTTCCGGGGTGCCTTTTTATATTAGAGCCGGCAAAAATATGCAAAGAGATGATATTTCAATCTCAGTTGTTTTTATTCAAACTTGCCATATCCTTTTTAAAGAATACGGCTGTCCTGAGGTGGGGAATGTTCTGACATTTAGGATTCAACCAAACGAGGGAATCTCACTTCGGGTAATTGCCAAGCGTCCTGGTCCGACTCTTAGTCTTGGAACAGTTGGAATGCGTTTTGATTACAAGAATGATTTCGGAACAGTTGGTCTTGATGCATATGAAAAGGTTCTTCTTGATATTTTTTCAGGAGACCAGACACTTTTTACAAGATCGGATGAAATTCAAAATTCCTGGAGTCTTTTGGACAGCGTCTTAAAAGAATGGCAAAATGATAAAAATTTGCCTGTTTATAAAGGTGAAAGTTGGGGACCAAAAGAGGGAATAGAGCTTATAGAAAAAGACAATCGCCGATGGCTATAAATCCTAAATACTAAGCACTAAATTCTAAATAATGATCAAAACTCAAAATTCAAAACAATATGATTTAGAAGATAGGACTTTGAAATTCGCTAAAGAAACGAGAGACTTTGTAAAAAACTGCCGAAAAGCGTTTCCAACTTTGAAGACGGAAAACAATTAGTAAGATCTAGTGGTTCAGTTGGTGCTAATTATGTCGAAGCAAACGAAGCATTAAGTAAAAAAGATTTTTTGATGAGAATTATGATTTGCAGAAAGGAAGCTAAGGAAACACAATATTGGCTTAACTTGATTGATGTAAGCAATGGCCTTAATGACGCAAAACGAGAACTTTTAGATGAAGTCGTACAATTAAGAAAAATATTTGGTAAGATTTTGGAGAATTCGAAAATTTGAATTTATTTAGGATTTAGATATTAGAATTTAGAGTTTTATGAGCAAAGTTACCTTTGAACAATTCAAACAGGTAGAAATCAGGATGGGGAAGGTTCTTGAGTGCGAGAGGGTCGACGGAGCCGATAAGCTCCTAAAACTCCAGGTTGATTTTGGTGATTTTAAACGCCAAATCATATCAGGAATTGCCGAGAGTTTTTCTCCCGAAGATTTAATTGGAAGAACTTTTCCTTTTGTTGTAAATTTGGAATATAGAAAAATAAGAGGCGAGGAATCACAGGGAATGATCTTGGCAATTGATGTCGAGGACAAAACAGTTCTTCTTGAACCAACTTCAGAGGTAGAAACCGGCGCGGAGGTTGTCTAATCAGTAATTGAATATTTCAAGGGATTATAAAAATTTGGATTATTAAAGATTTCAATCATAATCTTTTCTTTTGGCTTGAAACGAGACTGAGAATAAAGATCAGAATATAAATTGAAAAGCACATCAACGTGCAGATTTTCTAATTTTATTTTAGAGTCCCAAATAATTTCGTCCACACTCATATTATGTTCCGTTTCCCAATGTTCGATTGTTGCAAGATGAAGTCTAATTACGTTTTCAATATAGGAAATAACCTCGTATGGTAAACCTACTTCTTTTGTTATGTTCTTAACTATTCTTGAACCCCAATATCCGTGTTGTGGGGATGATGTTATTCCATCAGAAGAAGTTATATTCAAACTTCTTTTCTTTCCACCATCATCGAAAACGATAACTTTCCCAATATCGTGGATTAGCGCGGTGAATTTAAATAAATCTAATTTCTTTATCCCCCCAACCTCTTGTCTTATATAACTTTCAAACATATTTTTCGCTTCAGCATTTAAAATAAAGTCACCTTTTACTAACCGATTTGCTATCTCAAACGTTTTTATACTGTGATCATACACTGGTTCATGATCATGGCCTGCGTTATTTTCGATAATTTTCTTAAGTTTTAGAAAGTCTTTATTATTTTTTATTTTTTCAACAGCATCATCTAGATTAAATTTCATAGCCTTAGTTTAACATTTCACTTTTAAAACAACAATAAAGTTGGTAGACTAAGTTATTATGCAAATAGGATTTGTGGGGCTTGGGAAAATAGGATCGGGGATGGTTCCAAAACTTTTAAAAGACAGGTTTGAAGTTCATGTTTGGAATAGGTCAAGAGCTTCTTCGGAGGAGCTTAAGTTAAAAGTTAAAAGTGAAAAGTTAAAAGTTTGTGAATCGCTTAAACAACTGGTTCAAGGTTTGGATAAGCCCAGAATCATTTGGATTATGGTGACGCATACTGCGGTTGATGAAGTTTTAACAGAAATTCGAAAGTATGTAGAAAAAGACGACATCATAATTGACGGAGGAAATTCAAATTATCGCGATACCGAAAGACGATATGAGAAATTCGAAAAAATAGGCGTTCGATATTTAGGCATCGGAACGTCTGGCGGAATTCTTGCATCAAAAAACGGATATCCTTTTATGGTGGGAGGATCGAAATCCGCGTACGAACACATAATTCCGGTTTTAGATTCTCTGTCAAAACCTAACGGGGGCCATGAATATTTTGGACAGGGCGGTGCAGGGCATTTTATAAAAATGGTTCATAACGGTATTGAGTATGGGCTCATGCAGAGTTTATCCGAGGGGTTTGAGGTATTGGAAAAATCAGATTACAAGTTTGATCTTCCTAAAATTGCAGGTATTTTCCAAAAAGGAACAATTGTTTCTGGATTCTTGCTGGACAGAATGCGCGATGCTCTGGATCGCGGCGATTATCAAAGTTTGATAGGAGAGATTGATGCGTCAGGCGAAGGCGATTGGACTGTCAAGACAGCAGAAGAAGAGGGAGTAATGGTTGAAAACATCCAACAAGCACTAAATTTTCGAAAGCGGTCCAAAACAGACGAAAAAATCAGAAACTCAACAACCGCAAAACTTGTCTCTGCACTTCGTCGGGAATTCGGCGGCCACGAGGTAAAAAAAGAAAAGGTGTGAACCTAGATCACCCGGAGGGTGTGAATTGGGAGTCATAACAAATATGGAATTATACTCCTAAATTTCAAATTATGCTATACTCGAATTTAGCAATTAGCCACCCGCCCGCCATGCAAGCAAGGCTTTACGGGCAGGCTAGCTATTAGCGTTTAGTTCATATTTATAAATGAGGTACAGCACATTTTTTCCCAAGGCAAGGAAGCAGGAATTTAAAGAGGATTTATCAACAAATGCAATACTTCTTACAAAAGGTGGATTTATTGATCAGCTTATGGCAGGAAGCTACACACTTCTTCCGCTTGGGTTTCGGGTAGTTGAAAATATAAAAAATATAATAAGAGAAGAATTAAATGCAGAGGGCGCACAAGAACTTCTTATGCCTCTTTTGCATCCTCGAGAAATCTGGGATCAGACAGGCCGATGGTCTGACCCTGAGGTCCAAAAAATAATGTACCAGTTCAAAGACGTGCACAGGAGAGAGTATGGGCTTTCATTTACTCACGAGGAAATTGTAATGAATCTTCTATCCAAATTTGTTAAGTCCTATAAAGATCTTCCTGTTGCTGTCTATCACTTCTCAACTAAATTCAGAAATGAACCGAGAGCTAAGTCCGGAATTTTGCGAACCCGTGAATTTTTTATGAAAGATTTGTATTCTGCACACGCAACAGAGGCGGATATGGCGGATTATTACAATAAAATAAAAGATGCATATATAAGAGTTTTTAAGCGAATTGGATTTCCTGAAGTTAAAGTGGTTGAAGCAGCAGGCGGAGTGTTTACGGACAAAAAAAGTCACGAGTTTCAGATAGTGTCAGATGTGGGTGAGGATGAGATTTTATTCTGTGACCGCAAAGACAAATGCGAGTGCAAGTTTGCGCAAAATAAAGAAATATATAAAGGTTTACCTGACAATAAATGTCCGGGGTGTAGCGATGGGTGTTTGATAAAGTCAGCAAGAGCAATAGAGGTCGGAAATATTTTTCCTCTAGGAACAAAATATTCTGAAGCCCAGAAAGTTTTTTATACAGATGAGGGGGGAGAGCAAAAACCTATTTGGTTTGCAAGCTATGGAATCGGTCCAACAAGAGTGATAGGCGCACTTGTTGAAGTGTTCCATGATGAGCGCGGCATAATTTGGCCAAAAAGCGTCGCACCTTTTCAGGTTTACTTAATCAGTTTGGATGGGAAGTCTATAAACACAGAAGCACAGAAAGTTTATGAAACGCTGAACGAAAACAACATTGAGGTTCTTTGGGATGATAGAGACACATCTGCAGGAGAAAAATTTGCAAATGCAGATCTTTTGGGATTTCCATATAGGCTGGTGGTTTCGGAAAAGTCAGGAGATAAAATCGAGCTAAAAAAAAGAGAAGAAGGAAAAGAAGAGCTATTGGAAGCTTCTCAAGTTATTTCAAAAATTAATGAAGGGTAGCTCGACTCCAAAAATATAAATCCACACAAAGGTATATCCTGCCAGAAGAAAAATAATAAGTATTCCGACAAGAACAGGCATAAGTCCTGACCCTTTTTTCTTTACAGCTGTCGTTCCCTGGGGCTGGGATGATGTAGAGCCTCCTGCATTAAATGAAACAGTTGATGAGCCCATCGAAGATGGAGGGGCAACCGATGGTGTTGCGTAGGATGCAGCACTTGAGTACGACTGAGCAGGGCTTGATGATGTGTCAAATCCTGTGTAGCCCAGTGTTGTATTTGGTTGAGGATTTACTGACATCGGCGAAGGTCCAACAGCTGGCGCAGGAGTTGTTCCTGCTGGTGCAGTTACTGCCTCTGTTTGAGCGCCTGGGGGAGTTGTTGTTGTCTGAGCAGTTGGACCGCTCATAACACGGTTATACGCATCCTGAAGCTTGGGATCAAGCCCGGACAGTTTTGGATCCATACCCTTAGTTTATATTAATTTAATTCCTTGTCAAGGGAAAAACTTTAAATCTTTCGGAAAAACAAGTATACTAGTCTATCTATTCTATCTATGAAAATTATTGTAACTCATTCACTGCCGGATATCGACGCAATCTCATCCGCTTGGATATTAAAGCGGTTTTTACCAGGCTGGGATGAGGCTGAAATAAAATTCGTTCCCGCGGGCAACCGTTATAAAGATAAAAAGGCGGTGCCTGATTCGGATTTTGAAAACACAATTGAGATGTACGGAGAAGATGAGGTAATCCACGTTGACACCGGAATGGGACCCTTAGACCACCACCAAACACCGGACGAGAATGTTTGCGGTGCAACAAGAGCGCTGGATTTTGCATTAATCCACAATAAAAAAGAATTAAAAGATGAAAAACTTGAAGCTGTCAGAAGAATTGTCGGAGTGGTAGTTGACATTGATCATTTCAAGGAGTTGTATAGACCAGATCCCCTCGCTTATTATCATGACTTTTCTCTAGTTAATATTTTAGACGGGCTGAAGCTTCAAAAACCAGACTCTGACCAATTTTACACGGATTTTATTTTCCAGGCGCTTGATGCACTTGTTCATGAGTTTGAAAATAGAATTTGGGCTGAAAAGGAAATAAAGGAAATAGGTATTAAATTTGAAAGTAAATGGGGGGAGGGTCTTGGTGTTGAAACAGTGAATGACGACGTAATAAAACTAGGACAAATGATGGGGGCCTCAGTTGTTGTAAGACGCGATCCGAGAAAAGGGTATGTAAGGATTAAAGCAAATCCAAAATCAGACACAGACCTTACACAAACATACGAGCAGCTTAAAAAAATGGATCCTGAGGCAACGTGGTTTTTACATGTTAGTCGTAAAATGCTTCTCAACGGAACGACTAAGAATCCAACAATGAGGCCAACAAAGCTGAAGCTTGATGATATAATAGCAGTGCTTAAGAAGTAGCAAGTGCTCAAGGTCGCTTATAAAATTTTCTTACTGCCTGCGCGAATAAAGTTTAGTCTGTCCATAAACTCTTCGTCGCTGACGTACGCTTCGAAAATTTCACAAGCTCCCTGCACTAAATGCTAGAAGCTAGATGCTAGTAGCTAATTGCCAAATATGGATTGTATTTTTTGTAAAATCAGAGATGGGGAAATTCCAAAAGAGTTTACCTATGAAGATAAAGACGTTATGGTTTTTCCGGATATTAATCCCATAAGACCAACGCATCTTTTGATAGTCTCAAAAAAACACATCCGGGATTTTTTAGATGTTGATGAAGACTCGCTTGCAAAAATGACAAAAATTTTGAAAAAAATGATAAAAGAGACTGGTCTTGAGAAAAAAGGTTACAGGATTGGAATAAATGGCGGGGGAGCACAAATCATAAGCCACTTGCATATTCATTTAATGGGGCCATGGAGTAAACATGAAATATAAAGTAAAAAAATTGGTCACTGTTGGATAGCTAATGCATCCAACGTGACCCCGTTGGATATCGAAGATTATCCAACAGGGGGAGGTGTTTTCTAAATTATGGTAGTTGTTAAAAAAATGCCCGGAGACAGTGATGATTCGCTTATTCGCAAATTTACAAAAAAAGTAATAAATGAGGGAATTATTCAGGAAGCAAAAAGGCGAGAATTTTACCTTAAGCCCTCTCTTGCCAGAAAAGCAAAAGCAGAGGAGGCAAGACGCGTCAAAAGAGCAAGTTTTTAATATATGGAAAACAGTATTAATGTTCTGATTTTTGTGGAGTCCCGTTATAAAGTTAACAGAAAAAGAATAAGATCAGCAGTCGGCTCAACATTATCAAAGGAGGGAGTGAAATCACCGGTTGAGGTATCAGTTGCAGTAGTCGGAGACAGGAAAATGAGGGAACTTTCCCTAAAATACAAGGGAGAGGATAAAACAAGAAACATTCTCACTTTTTCGCTTTCAGACGGCGCAAGTTCCCGTCCTCCGACTGACAAACTGAGGCTTGGGGATATTGTGATATCGTACCCTAAGGTAATTGAGGAGGCGGCAAGAGACGAGATGCTGGTGGATGACAAGATTGATCAGCTGATTGTTCATGGCATGGGCCATTTACTCGGACTGCACCATGAAGAATAGACGCTTAAGGTCGCTTTAAAATTTTCTTACTGCCTGCGCGAATAAATTTTGTTTATCCATAAACTCTTCGTCGCTGACGTACGTTGCGAAAATTTTATAGCTTCCCGCGTCTTAGTATTTAGAAATTAGTAATTAGAAATTGGAGCAATGCGACCATGGTTTTTTATTTAAAATACCGACCGAAGAAATTTTCAGAGCTTGACTGCGTTTCGGCGCGGGAAAAGCTTGAAAACGCGCTAAAAGGGAATATTCCTGACAAAATTCCCCACGCATTTTTGTTTACAGGCGGCCGGGGTCTTGGAAAAACATCAACCGCGCGTCTTATAGCAAAAGCAATAAATTGCACTAATAGGCGCGGCAGGGATATTGAGCCTTGTAACAAATGCTTTCCTTGCTTATCAATTGGAAATGGCACAAATCTTGATGTGATTGAGATTGATGCTGCTTCAAATCGCGGAATTGATGAGATAAGGGATTTGAGGGAGAAGATAAGACTCTCACCTGTTCAGTCAAAGAAAAAAATCTATATAATTGACGAGGTGCATATGCTGACAACTGAAGCATTCAACGCACTTTTAAAAACACTTGAAGAGCCGCCGTCCCATGCGTATTTTATTTTATGCACAACAGAATCTCAGAAAGTTCCTGAGACGATTAAGTCTCGCTGTTTTCATTTGTCTTTTTCAAAAGCAACAAATGAGGAGCTCGTTTCCTCATTTCAGCAAATTGTAAAAGGAGAAAAAATAAAAGCGGATAAGGAAGCTTTAATTCAGATTGCAAAATTGTCAGACGGAAGTTTTAGAGACGGCGCAAAAATTCTTGAAGAACTATCAACATCATCAAGTATTAGTTTAATTACAGTTGAGAAAAGATACAAAACAAAAACTTTAAACTTGGCAACAGAGGAGCTTGTCAGCGCGCTTTCGGAAAAAGACGTAAATGCGGCAATCGAAACCGTCAATGATCTATCAAACGCTGGCATTGATTTTAAGCTGTTTACCCAGAATCTTATTGAAGAACTCCACCAAAGACTTATAAATGAAGCAAGGCAAGGATTAGGAAAAACAAATGAAACAAGGGATCTTATTCTTCTTTTATCAAAATCTCATATGGAAGTAAAATATTCCGTAATTCCGCAGCTTCCACTTGAGCTTGCAATAGTTGAGTGGTGCTTTTCGGAAAACTCAGAAAACTCAGAAAACTCAGAGAATCGGAGTATCAGTGATTCGGATAATCAGACGAACATTTCCCAGAATCCGAGTTTAAGTTTGAAAAACCCAAGCGTTGGTGAGAATAAAGATGATAAGATATTAGAAGAGCTGATAGAAAAAATTAAAAAAGAAAATGTCACAGTTGCAGGGTTATTGCGAGGATGTAAGATTGAAAAATTCGATAAAAACAAACTTACCCTTTCAACAGGTTACAAGTTTCATAAAGATAGATTAAGTAGTGAAAATGCGCAAGCTTTGATTGAAAGGTTTGCGAGTGAGATAACAGGCGAAAAAATAAAAGTTGAGATAAAATTAAAAAATTAGTCACTGTTGGATAGCTAGCGCATCCAACGTGACCCCGTTGGATATCGAAGGTTATCCAACAGGGGGAGGTGAATTTTATGAGAAATCCTTTTGGACAAATTGGAGAATTAAAAAAGATGCGCGATCAGGCTATGCAGATTCAGCGGCTTCTTGCAGCAGAGATAATTGACGTTGAAAAACACGGAGTTGAAATAAAAATCTCAGGAGATCAAAAAATTCAGGAACTTAAGACTAATGATAGGTCAGATAGCGACATTAAAGATGCGGTAAATGAAGCTATTAAAAAATCCCAGGAAATAGCTGCTAAAAAACTTGCAGGAATGCAAGGAGGGCTATCAGGGCTTTTAGGTGGTAGTTAATGTTAATTTTTTCAGGAAGCTCAAATAAAAGTTTGGCTCAAAAAATCGCCGATCACAAAGGTTACGACTTGGGCCAAATTGAAATTCATACTTTTCCCGACAACGAAAACAGAGTCAGGGTAATAAGTGATGTATTAGATCAGGATGTTGTGGTGGTACAGTCTACGGGAATATCTCCCAACTTATACTACATGGAGCTTTTTTTCATCCTCGATTCTCTTAAAAGATCAGGAGCACGGCGAGTTACACTTGTAATCCCTTATCTTGGGTATCAAAGACAGGACCATGTGTTTAGATCAGGTGAAGGCGTTTCGCTTGAGGTTATAATTAAGATTTTGGAAAGTCTTGGAGTTGATAGATTTATTTCATTTGAGTTTCATTCGGTCAAAATATCCGAGCTTTTCAAAAAAGAAGTGAGGGAACTTTCAGCCATTCCCTTATTTGCAAAAAAAATAAATTCGCTCGCCACCCCTCACGAAATCATCAATCATAAATCATCAATCATAAATCACGAGCTTGTTTTAGTAAGTCCTGACATGGGAGGCATTGCACGAATTAAAAAAATTTCAGAAGAGCTTGGCGGAGTGCCATATGTTACAGTTGAAAAAGACAGAGACCTTGTAACAGGGGATATTAAGTCGCTCAAGTTTACAGGAGGCGTTAAAAAAACAGCAGTAATTGTCGATGATGTTATTTCAACAGGCAAAACTTTAATTGCCTCAGCAGATCTTTTAACGGAGAATGGGGCAGAGGAGGTTTATGCTATGTCTACCCATGGAGTTTTTGCAGGAGATGCTCCCCAAGAAATACAAAATTCAAATATTAAAAAAGTGATTGTTACAGATACAATTGAGATACCAGAAAATCGAAAATTTGGAAAACTTGAGATAATAAGTGTTGCAGATATGATAGCAGAAGAATTGAAAGGAGCAACTAGCCACTAGCAACTAGCTTTTAGTTTTATTAACTAATGGCTAAATGCTAATTGCTAATAACTAGAATCATGAAGATTCCAAAAGCAGTACAGGCATTGACCGAATCATTTGAAAAATTACCGGGCATTGGGCCAAAAACCGCCCAAAGGCTTACTTTTTATCTTTTACACGTACCGCAATACGAACTCGATAAGTTTGCCCAAAGTCTCCAAAACTTAAAAACCGGAACAATAATTTGTTCAAATTGTTTTACTGTAGGAGAGACTGATCCATGCGAAATTTGTTCAGATCCCGAGCGCGATCAGGGTGTAATTTGTGTGGTTGAGGAGCCGCTGGATGTTTTGGCACTTGAAAAAAGCGGAAAATATAAAGGCGTTTATCATGTCCTGCACGGCCGGATTGATCCTTTGAATAACATAGGACCGGATGAAATATATATTAAGCAACTCCTTGATAGAGTAAAAGGTGAAGGAAGTGTCACGGAAATTATACTTGCGACAAATCCGACAATGGAGGGTGAAGCAACTGCAATGTATATTGATAAACAGCTAAAAGCTTCCGCCTCCGCCAAGGCTCCGGCGGACAAGCAAAACCTGCCTGCCGGCAGGCAGGGCGAAAAGCTAAAAGTAACAAGGATCGGGAGAGGTTTGCCGATAGGCGCGGATTTGGAATATGCTGATGAGATAACTTTGCAACGGGCCATGGAAGGAAGGATAGAGATATAGTTAAAAGTTCAGAGTGAAAAGTTAAAAGTTTTAAGCAAATTTAAATATAAAAATATGAAAGGTTTTGGACATTTTTCAGAAGAAGTAATCGAAAAAGGGCAGAGTATTGTTCAAAGCAGTTCTAAAGGTGTAAAAAAAGGAGCGTCTGATTTTGGGAAATCTGCTGCAGGACAGCTTACCGGTTCGGATTCAAGTTCGAACAGTGATCAAAACTTAGATCAGGGGACAAATGAACAAAATCAAGCTATTCAGACTCAAAATCAGCAAATGACGGACGAGGAGGCTCAGGAGTTTCTTCAAAATTTATACGGGCCTAAGAATAGTCAGCAATCAGCCATCAGCAATCAGCCATCAGACAATCAAAAACCGGGCACAATTAAAGACATGTTTGGGATTCCTAGTTTAAAACCGGAAGTAGATCCCGAGGAGGAAGCAAAGAAAACAAAAATAAGACAAGAACTTCACAAAGAGCAGTACTATGATCCCACATTTAATGCTCCTGCCAAACAGGAAGAAAGGGCGAAGGAAAAAGTGGAAAGAGAGGAAGAGGAAGAGAAGATGGAAGAACTTGAAACAAAGCGCGAAAAACCGCCCGAGCTTCCGGTAAACGTAAAACAAGGAACAGCAGAAAAACTACCCGGCGTCAGCGGGTAGATAATTAACCTAATTTATTCTTCGAGCGATCCTGAGTTTGTCGAAGGAGAGTCGAGAAGAAAGCATCATGAGTTCTCGACTTCGCTCGAACAATATTCTTCGACCAAGCGTAGCGCGTGGAGAAGTATCATGAGAAAATGGAAATGGTTTGTTTATATTTTAGAATGCTTAGATGGGACTTACTATACAGGAATAACTTGGAAGCCAGAAATTAGATTTGAGCAACATTTATCAAAATTTGGAAGCAAGTACACAGCGAAACATGGAGTTAGAAAACTTGCGTATTTGGAAGAACATGAGGATTTAGAAACTGCAAGAAAAAGAGAAATTCAAATTAAAGATTGGAGCAGAAAAAAGAAAGAAAAACTTATAAAAGGCGATTGGAAGAAAGAATGGTAAGTTTATGTTAAATTCTTGTTCTCGACTTCGCTCGAACAATAATTTAAAATCGAAAAATAGAGTCCTTGATTAGAAATTAGATATTAGAATTTAATTAGTATGTTAAAACTTTACAATACATTATCGCGGAAAGTTGAGGAGTTTAAACCAATCCATGAAAGAAAAGTTGGAATCTACACTTGTGGACCGACTGTATATGACTATATGCACATTGGAAATCTTCGAACTTTTTTATTATCGGATTTACTTGAACGAGTACTTGAGCTCAACGGCTACAGCGTTACCTCTATCCAAAACATAACTGATATTGATGACAAAATTATTAAAAAAGCCAAAGAGCAAAATGTTAAAGTGTCAAACTTAACAGCCGAGTACGAAAAATATTTCCTTGAAGATATAAAAAAACTAAATATAAAGGATAAAGATAAAATGCCACATGCTACAGAGTATATACAAAAGATGATTGACTATATTCAGGTTTTGCTCGAAAAAGGACTGGCATATAAAGAAGAAGACGGGTCTATTTACTTTGATATTTCTAAGTTTGACTCATATGGAAAGCTGTCGGGGATTGATGTTTCAAATCTAAAATCTGGAACAAGGATACTGTCTGATGAATATACAAAAGATGACGTTCAGGATTTTGCTCTTTGGAAGGCGGAGGGAAGGGAAGAGTTTGGTTATGATTCGCCATGGGGGTGGGGAAGACCGGGCTGGCATATTGAGTGCTCGGTTATGAGTCAGGAATCTCTGGGTGAAACATTTGATATTCACGCAGGAGGGGTTGATCTTATTTTCCCGCACCATGAGAATGAAATTGCCCAGTCTGAGGGCAAAACCGGCAAGAAATTTGTAAATTATTTTGTGCACGGCGCACACATTCTGGTTGAAGGGCAGAAAATGAGTAAAAGTCTTGGCAATTTTTACACACTTTCAGACATTGAAGACAACGGCATTGAACCCCTTTCTCTTCGCTATTTATATTTACAGACTCACTACCGTCAGGAGATGAATTTTACATGGGAGGCACTGCGGGGAGCTGAAAATGCGCTTGAAAGACTCCGGGGGGAACTTGCTTCCTGGGGAGAGGCAAAAGTGGGATGTGCCGAGTTTGAGCAAAGATTTAAGGACGCGGTAAGTGATGATTTGAATATGCCCGAGGCGTTGTCTGTTGTTTGGGAAATGGTTCGCTCAGATTATCCGGGAAGCGCTAAAAAGAAAAGCCTTTTAAAATTTGATGAAATTTTGGGACTTGGTTTGGCAGAGTTTAAACCGGAAAAAGTGGAAGTTCCGGATGAAGTTCGTTCGTTAATTCAAAAAAGGGAACAGTTTAGGAAAAGCGGCGACTTTAGTGAAGCGGATAAAATCCGTGTTCAAATAGAAGAAAAAGGCTTTACAGTTGAGGATACTCCTACAGGCACTAAAATTAAAAAAATTAAGGACTAAGAATATCTGCGACAAATTTTTGAGTTTGCTTTGGAGCAAGTGGCAAAGCAGCCCAAGGATCACTATTAACAGTTTCAATAACACGCCTTGCATCTTTTGCTCTCACACCAGTTAGTCTTCCACTTCTAACAACAAGGTCAGTTCGCTCATCAAGAAATAACTTTAATCTATCGTTTACCAGCGGGAAACCCATTGTTTCTTGAATCACTCGACGGGGAGAAACAATCCTATTTCCTTTTACTTCAAACTCTGCAACTGCTTTTTCGTTTATTTGAATTCCTATTTTATCTCTTTCCATAGCAGGGAATTATATCAAAAATTGACAAAGATTTACCACGGTACTAGAATTGCCTACTATGCAAAACGTTGAACTTGAAAGATTAAACCCTGGTCAGCTTCAAAGCGAAGCAAGTTGCGTCCTTCAAGAATCATATCAGATGTTTAATAGGGTGCGTTTTACAAAAGAATACAATGGTGAAAGATATGAGGAAAGTCTTCGGAGAGTCTCAATTGCAACGTCTGCATACGCCGAGTACGTAGATGATATTCAAAAAGTTACTGATAGTTTTGAAAAAGCAAAGCAAGCATCCAAAACCGCAACAGAAGCATCTTACGAAAACGGAGATATAAAAAGAGCTATAAAATTTGCTGAGAAGGTATCTCACTTTGACGTCCTCGCCTCAATCTTTAGATCAAAATCACCCCGTTAGATTAACTTACCCATGATTCATGATTCTTGCTTCATGATTCAAATTAAAGGGTTGACAAAGTCCTATATAAGTTACTATTATAAACATCCATGCTCTATTGTTTTAACTCCGAGGATAATAGTAATACTGCCACAGTAGGAAAATCCCCACAATATTCTCCAGAACTCCTAGCATGTTTTAAATCCGCAAACCAACTTATATTCAAGTTAGAATTTAGATATTAGTATTTAGAATTTACCTTTTGGAAATGTTTTATGTTTATGTTTTAAAAAGTATTAAAGACGGAAAATTCTACACAGGATATACCGATAATCTTGAAAAAAGGTTAAAAAAACATAATGCAGGTGAAGTAATTTCGACAAAGGCAAGGAGACCTTTTGAGATAGTATATTTTGAAGGATGTCGGAATAAGTCGGACGCTTTGCATAGAGAAATATATTTAAAAACAAGTTGGGGTAAAAGATATATGAAAAATAGAATTAGAAATGATTTAAAGAAAAAATAGGCCACTGTGAGATAGTTTACACATCTCACGTGGTCCCGTTGGATGTCCCGTTAGATAAGATAATCCGCCATCTAATGGGACTATCCAACAGGGAGGAGGTGAAATAAATGACAAATATTAAAAAATTGGTAGTTTCCGTAGTTGCAGTTGCCACAGTACTTGGACTTTCAGCAGTATCTGCTTTTGCCGCTTATACTCTTTTTGGTGATGCCAGTATAGTAGCAGGAGGAAACCCAGGCAATGCTGCACAAATTAGATCGGACGCAACCGTGTCCCCAGGTTGGGGTGGTGTGCGCTTTGATGTACCAGCAGGTATAACAACTCTTGCTGATCTAACCACGTTAAGCACTGATTTTAATGTTACCGATGATGACTGTGGTGGAGGTTCTCCGAGATTTCAAGTTAGGATCGACTTTGATAATGATGGAGTCGTGAGCGCAGGTGACGCGAATGTTTTTGTGTATCTTGGACCTAGTCCAAATTACACAGGATGTACGCCTAACACCTGGGTTCCAAGTGGCAACCTAGTTACAGATCCAAATCCAGTGTGGGATACAGGTCAAGTGGGCGGTACTTTTTATGACACCTATGCCGATGCAGTAACGTTAACTGCCGGACTTAATGTTCTTAGAATCAGCTTGGTGGTTGATTCTAGCTGGATGTTTGGTGACGTGGAGCAGACGGTTCTCGTGGATAATGTGTTGGTAAATTCAGACCTTCACACGTTTGATCCAGTTTTAGTTGGGCCGCCAACTAATAAAGACGAGTGTAAGAAAGATGGGTGGAAAACATTCAATAATCCAACTTTTAAGAATCAAGGAGCGTGTGTTAGTTACGTAGTTAGTAACGAAAACGCAGGAAAGAGAGATTAATTTCTAATCTGAATAAAAACAATTTTTTGTTTTTAGGCAGCCTCGGGGACTCGGGGCTGTTTTTTTTGAGGAAGATCTTTTATTACCAGTATTACTAGAATATGTAAATAGTAAGTTATTGACAATAGGTAATCTTAAGTTCTATTCTATTTTCAGGCGCAGCATTATGCGCTTTTATGAGATGGATACTTTACATAAAATCTTTAAATTTATATTCGGTAGAATCTATGAACAAAAAGTTGAAAGTATCAAAAATTGGTTTAATTTACATAGAAAATTAGCCATTTTAATTTTTTTATTTATAGCCATGTGCTTTTTGGCTATTAAGTTAAATTTTATAGAGATAGTTAAAGATAATGATGAGCCAGTTTTGGTCTATAAGGTAAAGTTTAATCCTATAAAAAACCCTGCAACTAGTACTCAAAAAGGAAAAAAAGAGGATATAATTTCAGCTGTAAATCCAGAAGTGCTTGGATTGAATGATGAATGTAGAAATGCTCCAGCTTACTGCAGTACTTTTAATGAAGAAGATTGGGTAGGTTGGTCAGCCTTCAAAAAAAACGAAGATAACCCAAGGATAATTAAAATAGTTGTGAGCAGAAAATATGACAATCCTAATTTATTCTATAAAATTGCACAGCCGGGTGTAAATTTCGACTTCGAACTTAGAGTTGTACCTAAAAATGAAAACAAAGGGAATATTGTTATTGTCCATAATAAATTATGGAGGTGTATAATTGCGGAATCAAATTATAATACTGTAACATGTGAGGTCGGATATTCTTCGGAGAGTAAAAATAGATTTGTTGAACACCTTTCCGATGGAGACAGACAGCAAATAAAACCAGGTACACCGATTGTTATAAAAGGAAGTACCCTTCTTGATAGCAGTAACGCAATAAGATTAAATTTAAATATCGATTATATAGACACAGAAGATAGTAAAGAAAAAGTAGAATTAGAGTATGTGCTCCCATTATTATCGCCGGATATAAATCAAAAAGCTGAGGTAGGAGTTGGGATTATTGATGTATATGGGGAAGAAATAGAAACAGAGTTTCAAATCTTCCGTTTAACTACTAGATAAAAAGCACAAAATAAATAAAAACTAATTTTTGTTTTTTGACAGCCTCGGGTTTTCGGGGCTGTTTTTTTCTGGTATGATTGAAATATATGGGATCAAATTTGCTGCCAAAAACCCGCTTAGGAAGATGGTCAATAGCATTAAATGTTTTTTTCCTGATAGTAATTACTACTAGTATAATTTTGGTTAATATGCTTGGAATTCTGTCTTTTAATGATCGTTGGTGGGATGTAGTTGTATTGGTGTTTCTTGCAAATATCGCAGCTTTTGCATTTAGTATTATTGCTATTAGAAAACATAGCGAATCTTCACCTTTTGTTTATTTATCAGTTATTATAGGCATAATTACTATTCTTTTTCTTCTTTTCCACAGCTTATTTATAAGTGACTGAATATACCCATAAAGAATGCAGTAGTATTTCAACCCCTTTTATTAATTTTAAAAACTAATTTTGTTTTTTCTCACCGAGCTAGAAGCTCTCTGAGCTGGAAGCAGCCTTGGGAGACCGGGGCTGTTTTTTTATCCTAAAGCCTTGCGAGTGGATTGACATTGCGGCTAACTATAATATAATTACGCTGTTATGGCTGTACCTTCGGAAGTTCGCAATTTAGATAGAATGCTTTGGAAAAAAGAACAAGACAGAAGTCGTGAAGAACTTCTTGCTCCGGGTAATGTGGAGATACTAGTCCTTGAAGGAAGAGTACTTTTCGTTGTCGATGATTTCTTATCAGTTTTTATCCCGCCACAAGGTGTTAGGATTGGGGACTCATATCATGTTTATACTTCTGTTGATAAAGTGGAATTTTTTCGAGATGATAAATCTATGGGATTTGCCAGCTTTCTTAGAGTTGATAGAGGTGAGGGCGAAAATATACTTATGAGAACAAATAAAACACTAGAAAGAATTGGTATGTTAGATTTAGATGCACCTTTGTATATTGGAATAGATGAGGAAGAGTTGCATCAGCTTAAATCCGCACCAAAAGAGTAAGAGCCCACAAATAGCTAATTTTTAAAGCCTCGGATTTCGGGGCTGTTTTTTGTGGGAATCATTGTAAATCTAATTGGGAGAGGCGAATTATCCTACAAAGAAAATTTTTCCACCTTCTGCTTCTTCATCGTTTTCTCTATTATCAAGAACTCTTGTTACAAATTCTTGGTCTGTTTCTTCCTCAATTTCCATTCCGAGAGCTTTTCTTGTGTCAACAATTGAAATACCATCCTGTGCATAATTTACAAATAAACCATCTGGCGCAATCCCTCCAAAAAACGCGCCCATAACTGTATAAGCAATAGGTACATCTTCAGTCCTTTCATAGCGGGTTATAGAAACAGGCCTGTCGTTCCAACTAAGTTCAGGAGGATTTTCTTTCCCTAAAATTCTTTTTAAAAATCTACCTCTCTCAGGACTCATGGATAGAATTATACTAATTTAGACTGAAATGTCAATAAAAACTAATTTTATTTTTTTCTCTCCGAGTCGGGGACAGCCTCGGGAGACCGGGGCTGTTTTGTGGTAAAGGTTGATATAGTTTGATATAATACCGGCAAATATTTGAGGAGGTGATAATTATGAGGACGGAGGGAGTAGCAGAACAAAGAAGGGGAGTTGAAGACACTTCAGGCGTGCAAGTAGAATTTCATATGATGCCAGGACAAGAGCCTTGGATTGATTTTACTTTTGAAGGACGCGGGGCACAATTTTCAGAAGAAGAATTAAGAGAAATAGGAGAAGGAAGCGTTTTGCTTGGAGCAATAGCAGTAAAACAAGCTTTTGGTGAGATTCCTGATGCTACACGAAGAGCAAGCGTTATGAATGTAGCCACTACTATAGTCAGAGGATTTTTAGCACAAGAAGGTCAATTAGCAGGACGGGTAGAATAGGCAAAGATTAAAAATAATATTTTTTCAGCCTCGGGAGACCGGGGCCTACCGGGTCAGAAACCTTCTAGGTCGGCGACTGTTTTTTTCTGGGAATGCTTGATTTATTTAGCTTCCTTATAATCTACCAAATACTTGTTAAAGAGATCAGCTGATCTCTTAAGATTGTGTTTCCTAAGCGAAGGTGAAGATTCTGCAACAATTTTTGCAAGATTATAAAGTATATCAGGAGGAATATTTACCCATTTATTATTAATTGCAAAAAATATTAAAACACTCATTACAGCAATTCTTTTATTTCCGTTTACAAACGGATGATTTTTGATAATCGAGTAAAACAATACGCTTGCCAAATCAGGTAGGGAAGATCCTTCTTGGTTAAAATAAGTATTTTTAGGTGCGCTAAGAGAAGATTCAAGCGATGAGCGATCTCTTGTTGAATAATCTGGAATTGGTTCGTTAAACGTTAATAGTTTTCGAGTTAAGTTGAAGCAGATATACTCAAAATCTTCTATTTCAATCCAATTAGGTTCCTGCAAGTCTTCGGAAGGTTTCCTCATATTGCTTAACCCCTTTGTTTATGGTTTTCTTTATTAATTTTGCCTTTTTGGGATTTTTATTTTCGTAGTTTTTTATATTATTTTTTGTCATACAGAAATTATAACAGTTTAAAAATTTTACTTCAATAATAGCAAAGTCTGGTTTTATTTCTGTTGCCTCGGATTCCGGGGCCTACCGGGTCAGACCTCCGGTTCAGATAACCTCCGGTTAGGAGAAAACCTTCCTCTCCGAGTCAGACCTCCGGTTCGGTGAACCTCGGGTTCTGAGAAGACTCTTCCGAGTCGGTGACTAGGTCGGCGACTGTTTTTTTGTGGGGGAAGGTTACGAATAGGTTGACTTTGCAGCCAACTATACTATAATAACAAAGTTATGGCAGCACCTTCGGAAGTTCGCAATTTAGATAGAATGCTTTGGGAAAAAGAACAAGACAGAAGTCGTGAAGAACTTCTTGCTCCGGGCAGCGTGGAGAGATTAGTCCTTGAAGGAAGAGTACCTAGGATTGTTGATGGATCCTCAGGCATAAAAGGGGAACCAGGGTATAAAGAAGATTCAGTTGTTTTTATCCCGCCACAAGGCGTTAGGTTTGGAGATGAATATCACGATGTTTATAACCTCGCTGGAGGGATAGAGTTTTTTCAAGATGGTAAACCTATGGGTCTTGCTATGCTAGTTAGTGTAGATAGGGGTGAAGGGAATAATGTACGCATGAGAAAAAAAAGAACATTGGAGAGTATCGGCATGAAGGATATGCAAGTATATATTGAAATAAGCGAAGAAGAATACCATCAGCTTAAATCCGCACCAAAAGAAAAAGAGCCCGCAAATAGCTAATTTTTCCAGCCTCGGATTCCTGGGTTGTTTTTTTGTGGAAAAAACTTGACTAACTATTGAAATATGCTAGTATAATGGACTTATGAAGAGAATGGGAATAGATTTTACTAAATTACTGAAAGGTTATGGTAAAGGCTGGGTTGCAGTATCTTCTGATTATAAGAAGGTATTAGGTCACGCAAAAACCCTAGATGTTTTGATGAAAAGAGTTGAAAGTAAAAAAGGAAAACAAAAAGTTTACTATTTTCCTTCTGGAGAAAGTTATTCTAATTTTGTTGGATGAAGTATACCTACGATTATAGCTTATTGCCGGGATCAGTCACCACACTTGCTCCTGTGATACCAGTAACTTTTATAAATGGGAAATATAATTTTGATACTTTCGCTCTTGTAGATTCCGGAGCTGACTCAGGGCTGATTTCCACGGTTATAGCAGATGCTCTTCATATTGATTGGAATAAATTAAAACGAGAAACAGGTTATACTACCTCAGGAGAATTCTATTACCGGACTTTTAAGAATTTAGAAACAGAGATAGAGTTTAATCCATTTATGATAGATATAAATATTGTAGAAGGGGTAGCTCCTTTTAAATGTATATTGGGAAGAAATGATCTTTTTTTGAAGGCAGAAATAACTTTTAGGGGATTTGCAAATCAATTCGATATAGAATTTAGAAAATTTAATTAAATATCTTAAAACAAATTTTTGTTTTACAGCCTTGAAGAATCGGGGCTGTTTTTTTGTGGAGTTAAGGTTATTCTACCTGCATTTTTCCGATAACAGGCTTTAAGATATAATCGTTTCCTGATTTTTTGATAGATTTTAGGGGGTCAAATTCCATGGTAAGAGTAGTTTGCCCGCCTGCGTCGATTTTAAATGACTTTACAACTTTAACAATGCCATTTTTTCCGGGAATTTTAAATTGTACTACATCCTCATTTGCAAGTTCTCCAAATGCCTCATCAATGTAGAGTCTGACTTGGGTATATCGTCCTGCAGCAAGCTTGGATACTGCAACTAGAACCGGACTATCCTCATCTGCGAGTTTTAAAAGATCAACGCTAATTGGTGTTGCAAGATCCAAAGTTTCCCATCTGCTAAGTCTCTGAGGTTTTGTGTTAGTTTTGGGATCACCCTGCTGTGCAATATGCACCTCAATCTTTTTAATAACTATAAATAAATTTACAAAGTCCGAAACTGCACTTGTTTTATTTGAATTTGCTCCCAAAACGTTTCCTTCCTCACTTGATACATTAAAAAATAGAGTGCCTTTTAAGTAAGAAGGAAGAGCATTTGATGCGTTCTTCGAAAATGTGGCAGGGCCCATGGTGCCGTCTGGATTAGTTGTGGTGACTATATCCCCTGCAGAGTTTAGATTCGTGAGCGCAGGCGTATCAGCGGGCCCTTTTGCAAAGTTAAACCAGGATGTTTTCTGACTCGCTAGAGCAACTGTAGCAAAAATTGCAGCTCCGATAAATAACAATATTGCCAAATTTCTGTTGTTCTTTTTAGAACTTCTTGCCATACATAAATAATGAAATAATAATTTTAATTTGTCAAATTTTTGTATCGGGGTTGTTTTTTTTGCGAAAATATAGGATTATTGCAAGAACAATGGAAAGAAAAGAGGATTCACCAAATGATCAGCTTAGACTAATAAACCAGTTAGAATCAGTTCCATTTGATAATTGGCGGGAAGCTGATCTTTCCGAAAATGACCCTTTGGTAATTGCGTTTGCAACAGAGCTAACTATAAAAGGATTTTCGGATACTATCCAATATGAAATTGGACTTTCGCAGCAAAGTAGTCAAAATAGAACACCTACGGAAGATGTTGAAATGTCCGCGGTTGTTAGAGCGAGAATTCCAGCGCGCGGGGAAGGATTTGTTTTTGTTCATAATTTTGATGAAGGTTCGGAGGTATATAAAAAAATAGGAGTTCTCATAGGAAAGATAAATAAATACATCTGGGATAAAAAAAGACTTGCCGAGGAAAGTCGGGCAATGGAAATTGAAGTAGACTACTAATTATGTCAAAGGATCTGTCGAGCAAATTGGTCATGAACCATTAGAATCAAGCCAAGCAGTTATGGACGAAAACTTAAGTTCATTCGAAAACTTGACAATTACTGTTTTTATAGCTTACTATTCATTTAATGAAGAAATTTTTAAGCATAACCTTTGTTTTTGCTTTTATAGCAACCTTACTTGCTGCTTCTGCCAGTGCAAGCATTCCAAATTTATTAAATCTAAAATCGATTGATAAAATTGTTGATATTTCAAATATTCCAGAAATTTCAGGTGATTTTGCAATTCGCGGAAGACAGGACTTAAGAGTAAGAGTATTTGTTCATGGGCCAAAAGCTGGCAATCATACGCAACAGGCAACATCTTTAATTTGCGAAGATAGCAGATCAGGTGCTGTTGTTGGAGGAGCAGGATGGAAACTCACAACAAGTGCCCCCGTAAAATACAAATTAAACCAATCAAGTGCTCCTTCATCAGTCAGAAGCAGTGTCCCAACATTTGTATCAACTAGTTTTAACAAATGGACAGCCGCAATTACACTTGATGGTACAACTTCAGCAAAACCAAACCTGGCCTATGATGGGCTGACTTCTGTTTCAAGAAGCAGATTTGATTCTCAAAATATTATTGCCTGGGGCAGGACAAATAGAAGTACGCTTGGTGCTACTTACATATGGTATTACACTGCAACGGGAATTGTTGCAGAAGTTGACACTATTATGAATAACAGGATTTCCTGGAATCTTACATGTTCAACAGGTTATTATAATGCTGAAAATATTATGATCCATGAATTAGGTCACTGGTTTGGGCTGGATGATGAATATGACAGTCCATATGTGGAAAATACAATGTTTGGTTACGGATCAAAAGGAGAAATTAAAAAAATATCACCCGAACAGGGTGATATAGACGGCCTCAACATTATATATTAAGTTCCACACTCTTATTTAGCGGGGTTGACCCGGTTAAAGTTCGAAATATCCCTAGCGGGGTTGACACGATAGGAATAAATGGTAATATACTTTCATGGTAAGAGTAGAGGCAACAAGAGTTGGGTATGGTAGAGAGCCAACGCCTGAGGAACTAGCTGATCCTGAGGCACAACTATCTGCTAAGTATATAGGACTGCTTCAGGAAGCACACCCCCTAATTGATCCTGATAAGTTTGAACCTACTGATGAATTTATGGAAAGACTAAATGAGAATATCGAAGAAGTCGTAGCAACTGTTCCAAACATAAATCCCGATGCTCTTAAAAAAATGGTGCTTGAAAATCCACTTTTCGTAAAAGGATGGGTGTATGGCGGAACATTTACAGAATTTCATTATCTTGCTTTGAATTGGAATGATGATATGTGGGGCGGCAATAGAGAAATTGCCGAGCGCTACTACGAAATGACAGAAATTGAAAGAAATTTTCTTCTTAAAGGTGTGCTATTGGTCTCACCACCCCCTATGTCTTAATATTTAAAAATTTTTAGAACTTCCAATTACCAAGTTACTATTCTTTTTATCCAACCCAAACTATGAAAGAACTTATAGCGGTAGGAGTAGTATTAATGCCGCTTAATTTAATTTTTGAACCGGAGTACAATTATTACAATTATTAATAGTATGGGATTTATTGAAAGATTAAGGATATATAGACAAAAGGAAAAATGTGTTGAAGAAAAAATTGATACACAGGAGGAAGCATTTGGATATGTTTCTTCTGAAGATATGAAGGATTTTAGGATTGCCAGGGGACTTATGGGCGGTTCATCGCGAGTAACTACTATAGAAGAATTTGATATTTATAGCAGCAATGAAAATGATCTACAAAGGTCATGTAGCACTCTTTATATTAAAATTACGGCAACTTCCAGGGAGCGTAGTAGAATGATTGGTATTGTAAAAGAAATGCAGGAAACCCGGATTAAAAATACCAGAGAATTAGCGCTGAAAACTAAAATATAACCAAATATTTTTAAATAATATGGCAAATATTGAATTTTCAAGCCAACAACTCGGACACGATCCTATTAAAATAAATCAGTCAGATAATTATTTTAAGAACACTATGGCTTGGACGGCTGATTGATGACCTTTCATTATTTAAGGACAGGCTCACAAATGATTGACAAGTTTGTATTATCGCAGTAGAATTCTTCACAATTATGACACTTATAAGAGAAACTGAACCATTAAGAAGTAAAGAGCAATTTCATGAAAGAGACCTTATAAATAGGGATTATATTAATCGAGCGATTGATAATCTGGAAAGAAGAGTTGCCCAGACTGGAGGGTCTGATTGGTTTTCACCAGCTGATATTGTTTTAAGTGATGCAGAGCTAAGATTTCCCAATAGACCAAATGTGCATGGCTTAAGCCTAAAAGAGGTAAAACGATATGCTGCTCAAATGATAGAAGCCCATGAGCTTGAATTGATGATCGTAAGAAGAGAAGATGGAAGCTGTATCTACAAGTATAGAAGAATGAAAGAAGTTTCACCAAAGGACTAAATTAGCTTTTTTTGTTTCAGCTCAGAATAAGTTGCCTTTTTTGTTACAAGAAGCGCACCCATACCTGCGAGAGTATATTATCAAGATTATTTTTTAAGATTTGACCCACAGATTTATAAGTTATTAGCAAAACTGGCCCCGTTAGAAACTTTTCAATGAATTGGATTCTAACGGGGTTGACCCTATTAAATAACTTGCTCGCAAATTTAATAGGGCGTACAAGGTAACTAGATCGTGGACACTTTTTGTTTAAGTAAGTACTCTT
>Ga0155812_103_pt5 | contig 38264 bp, 36 predicted proteins | sample RifCSPlowO2_01_FD_107466 | JGI IMG/M metagenome (GOLD analysis project Ga0155812, IMG submission 107466) | Candidatus Levybacteria bacterium RIFCSPLOWO2_01_FULL_39_10 | reverse complement strand
TTATAGCTTTTTTTACCGATTGTTTTTGGAAGAAAAGTTGTTGCGTTTATTTTTTCAAGCGGTTTCCAAATAGGATTGAATTTGAGAAATCCAATTACAAGTCCCATCCTAAATCTATCTATGATTGGTAGTTTTGGAAAAAGTAAAACTTCTTTTGGAGAATCAAACTGAAAAATCTTTCCATCAACGTAAACTGAGGTCTTAGGCCTTTTTATTATTACTTCGTGTTGTATTTCTTTTGCCAGTTCTAAAACATTTTTATCATTTGTAAACCAATGATGATAGTGCTTCTCAAGAGTCCAATTCCAGTTTTTGTCCGAAAATCCTATGGCAAGACCCCCCGGATTTGAATCTTTTTCAATAACAGTTACTCTGTGACCCTTTTTCCCTAAATAATAAGCAGCTGATAACCCGGTAAAGCCCGCGCCTACTATCCCAATTTTCATCCCGTTAGACATTTTATTATCTTGAGTCATTATTAAACAAGTCCCCGTCAGTATCTTGGGAAGTTCATATGGATTTTCGACCGCGTGAATAGAGGTAAAGAATGATGCCTGATGCCGAAGCAATGATGCCAATAATTGCAGCAATTGCAACAGATGAATTACCTGCAGCAAGAAGTGTTGTTGGAGGAGTTATAGTTGCTGTTATAACAGGCGTAATGGTAGGGGTGTTTGTTGGAGTTAAAGTAGGGGTTGGAGAACCGTTTGGGGTGGGCGTTGGCGTATTTGTCACTGCTTGTCCTTGTGCCTTGGGAATCTCAAATGTTTTGGTAATTTTTTGAATAATACCTAAATTATTGACAGTAGTTATCGTAATAGTGTGTTCACCTTCTGATAGAAATGACGAAGGTGTGTATTCCCAATTTCCATCCTCGTCTGCCATTACCTCATCCGTTATATTCTCATCTGAATGAATTTCGATTTCAACAGTTTCATTAGGCTGTGCGGTTCCTGTGAATTTAGGCAGTTGACTTGCAAACTCTTCTCCATCATTGGGGTTTGTAATTTCAGGTTCAATAACATCCTGTTTTACGCCGAATGCTGGAAAAGTACCTGAGGATTCTGTTGCGGCTTCAGTCTCCTCAAGCTGAGTTGTATCTTCGGAGAAGTCGTAGTTTCCGGAAAGTGATATTGTTGGAACAGGGTTAATTTGGGATTTTGTAACAATCACATCTGATACGAAATTACCTGAAATAATTTCAATATTTATCAAGTCATCTTCATCAATACTGTAAAAATCATCAAGAGGCGAGTTTCTCAAGGAGTTAAGAGGAATAGTATAGGTTCCGTCATTTTTAATATAAGTTGATAAGTCCTGAGCACCCAATATTTTTACATAGATTAGACCGTCAACTGCCGGCAGACCTTCGGGCAGAAGCACTTTTCCGGAAATCGGTATCTGAGAACTCGGATTTTTATCAATTGCCTTTCCTGTTTTTATTTCATAGGCAGAGCCTTTGTTTAAATAACTCTCATCTCCAGAAGTGATGCTGAAAAAATAATTAGTGTCTTCTTTGAGGTTTTTAACGGTTATTGAGTGTGAATTTCGCGCACTTACTTTCTGTGTCAATTGATCTCTGTCATCGAGAACTAAATTATTTAGTGACGCGGGATTTTCTCCATAGTTTAAAGTTCCTAATGCGCTATCATCTGTTGAATAAGAGACAGTAAATGAGCTTTCCGTAACATTTGTTATCTTTATATTTTCAGGATTTTGTCTGGGGCTAGCTTGCAGCTCAAATATGCTATCCCCCTTTACAAGATAAGTTGTAAGACCAATTCCTACTATAATTATTAGAATTCCAATAAGAGTTGGAATTTTTTTATCTAAGAATTTATGTTTCATAAATTAGGCTGCGCAGAAATAGTCCCTAAACCCTCTTCAATATTGATTGTTTGGGAAGATTCGGTTGCAACTTCTTCTTCAATTGTATCACTTGATGAAATCTCCAAAATCAAATTTTCTTCTATCTCATATGTTGGAGTAACTCTTTTTCTGCCAAGGATATCAATCAAACTATCGTTATCAAATTTCCCTTCAATTGCAACTATCTGGTAACTTAAGGGATCCTCAATTGTTGATGTAACTAGATTATGATAAACATTAAATATAACCCACAATACAGTTAAAATAAAAAGCGGAATAAGAATTATAACAAAATCTCTTTGTTTCATCAGTATTTATAATAGGCAGAGCCTTTAATATTTATATCCAAATTTCCCGACTCATCATTTTTAGATAGTGAAAATCCATCAACAACAACAATTCTCTGCATATTTATAAGATCTCTGAGAAACGAATAAATATTTTCATAGGTAGCGTTTCCCACAAGCTCAAAATTTAGCACAGAACTTTTAGTTGCCGAATCTACCTTAAGGTTAATAGGGGAAATCGAAATATTTGTAAAAACCACCGCATGTTCTTCGGCAAGTGTTTGAATCTGGCCAACAAGGATGGGAGCGTCGGAATTAGCGGGAACAGCATCAAGAAGAAAAGGGATCTCTTCTTCAATATCTTGGTAGGCGGATGTGAGAGTGGATAAATTATTGACTTTTTGAGTTAGTTTTTCGTTCACAAACTGAGAGTCACTTATCTCACGTCTAAGTCTTACTATTGTTGAAAGTGTTGGATTAATTGCAAATAAGGCAAAAAATATTGACGCAGAAAGCGTTAAAATTATAAATAAATACTGTTGATTTTTTTCTTTTTTTAAATACGGAAGAATCTGTCTATAATATTTTTTGTAATCAACGTTTTTGATATAAACTTTCATTGTAATTCCTCCTCCTTCAAAGTCGAAATTATGAATGCTCTTATTGCTCCTGCCTGGGTTGTATTTTCAATCTGCACAACTGATGCAGAACTAATACTTGGGTGTTCTCTTAAAGAATTTAGAAATGTTGTAAGAGATGTAACAGATCCGATATTTGCTTCAATTGATAACTTATTATCATTAATAGAAAATGTTGAAAATGTGATATCAGGCGGTGTAAAACCCACTATATCATTTAATACATTTATATTTGTTCCCGATTTTTTGGTTAATTCTTTTGCAAGCGCAATCCTTGCCTGCGTATTTCTATAAAGCTCTTCCTGGGTCTTAAGGCTGGCAACTATTGCCTGTTTTCCCTCAATTTCGTCATTTAAATCATTAATCAATCTATCCAAATAAAATCTGTAGATAAAAGCTGAAAATGCAATTATTTCAACAATAATAACTAAAAGCCTGCCAAAAGTTAACGCCCACTTTGTTAAATCATCAACGATGTTAGTTTTACGCTTCGCAAGGTTAATTGAAGGAGACTTCATAACAATTTTAGTCTATGGTAAATCCAGGCTTTTGTCAAAGAAAATAAGAGGCTATTTAGCCTTGGATTTGGGTTTTGTAGCACTTGGGGCAGTTTTTTTAGAACCTGTCAGTTTTGATAAAGAACTTTTAAGTCTTCCAGCTTTATTTTTATGTATCAAATTTTTTTTAGTTGCTTTGTCAATTTTTTTGAATGCTTCGCTTACATTTTTCGCAGTCGGACTTTTCCTAGCTTTTTTTAAAGCTTCTTTATATTCGGAAGCAAATTTTAAATTCTCTTTTTTGCGATTTCTATCTTTTCTTAACTTTTTCTTTGCGCTTTTTGTTACTGGCATGCGGGCATTTTAGCATGATATACTTATTATCGCAACCCGCCTACGCATAAAGCTTCGGCGGGGCAAGCCCGCTAATTTTATGCCTTTACGCTTTTTTCAGAAAAGTATCTCTCTTCTTCTAAAAAAACAAACAAACATTTTATCTGCTGCATTTATTTTGATGGCAACAGCTATCTTGTCGCAGATCTTCGGCCTCATTAGACAGAGGCTTCTTGTCGGAACATTCGGTGCATCTGATACTCTAGGAGTTTATTTAACGGCGTCAAAATTTCCCGATTTTCTTTTTCAGCTGATAATTGCAGGAGCACTCGCAACCGCTTTTATTCCGATATTTTCAGAATATTTGGGTAAAGGTAAAAAAGATGAATCAAACAGGATGGCCTCGACACTTCTTTCGATCGGATTAGTTTTCTTCGGCATTATATCACTTATTTTATTTATTTTTGCGCCTTTTATTCTTCAGTTTTTTAATCTCGGCTCAGGATACAGCCCTTCCCAAATGGATTTAATGGCGAGTCTTATGAGGGTAATAATAATAGGGGAGATGATCTTTCTTGTCGCTTCCTTCTTTTCCGCAATTCTTCAGTCAAATAACAATTTTTTTATAGCCGGCGTGTCAGCAGCTCTTTATAATTTCGGAATAATTATAGGGATACTTCTACTTTCAGATAAAATCGGAATTTACGCGCCAGCTATCGGAATTATAATTGGAGCACTTATTTTTACACTGGTCCAGGCGCCTTTTGTATTTAAGACAGGTTTTAGGTATATTCCTTCTTTTTCACTTAAAATTCCCGGAGTAATGAGTGTTATAAATCTTATGGGTCCAAGAACTTTAAATATTCTTATATTTCAACTAGGAACACTTATTGTTGTTGCAATAATTTCTTTTCTTCCTTCCTCTGGCAGAAGCTACGTAATTTATGATTATGCCCTAACCCTTGCTTTTGCGCCAATTGTACTTTTTGGCCAGACAATAGGACAGGCAGCACTTCCCATACTATCAAAAGAGAGAGAAAGGCTTGAAACATTTAAGGAACTTTTTGTGGGAAGCTTTAACCAAATTCTTTATCTGATTTTGCCCGTTTCAGTGCTCTTCTTGGTTCTTCGAATCCCGGTTGTGAGGCTTATTTACGGAGCATCTCAGTTTGACTGGGAGGCAACAGTCTTAACTGGTAGAACTCTTGCGTTTTTTTCTCTCTCAATATTTGCAGTTGCTCTTATTTATCTTGTGTCGCGCGCATTCTATGCACTTCAGGACACAAAAACTCCTTTAATTGTAACTACTTTAACAACAGTAATATCAATTTTACTTAGTATTCTTTTTGTTTCATACTGGTCATCAAATCTTGAAAGAATATCTGAAGTTTATAGTTCTACTTTTAGACTTATTCCAGTTGGCGTTGAATCTATTGCTTTTGCATACTCAATAGGTATGATAATAAATTTAATAATTCTTTTAATTCTTCTTAATACAAAAATTAATTTTTTCGGGATCAAATCTTTTTTAATTCCGCAGATCAAAATTTTTATCTGCGCACTCTTTATGGGGATCGCGCTTTATATCCCTATAAAACTTTTGGACCAATTAGTATTCGATACAACAAGAACTGTAAACCTCATTCTTTTAACAGGAATCTCAAGCTTAATTGGAATATTAATCTACTTTTTCCTAACATGGCTTCTTAATGTAAAAGAGGCAGGAACATTTCTTCTTCTGTTTAAACGTGTTGGCGGCTGGAAAGAAGTAGTAGGAAAGAGTGAAAAAATAATTCAGCCCAACATCGGACAATAATTGGTTAATATGAGTTCAAATATAAGAAATTTTGCAATTATTGCCCATATTGATCACGGCAAATCAACACTTTCTGACAGATTTCTGGAGATTACAGGCACTGTTTCCAAGAATCAGTTACAAGATCAATATCTTGATCAAAATCCTGTGTCGCGTGAGCGCGGAATAACAATCAAGCTAGCTCCAGTAAGGATGAACTATAAAAAAGGAAATACCGAATACATTCTAAATCTGATTGATACTCCCGGACACGTTGATTTTTCATATGAGGTATCTCGCACACTGGCTGCTTGTGAAGGAGTAATACTTCTTGTTGATGCAACACAGGGAATTCAGGCGCAGACTGTTGCACACTTTAATTCTGCAAAAAAAGAAAATCTTAAGATTATCCCAGTTATTAATAAGATTGACTTACCAACTGCGAAAATAGCAGAAACTGAGACTGAACTTTATGAGATATTCGGATTTAAAAAAGAGGAAATTATCCACGTTTCTGCCAAAAGCGGAAAAAACGTAGAAAACCTGCTTGATGGAGTTATTGAGAGAATTCCGCCTCCTTCCGATAACTCACAAAAGAGCCTGAGAGCTTTAGTTTTTGACGCATTTTATGATGAACATAGAGGTGTAGTTGTTTATGTAAGAATAGTTGACGGGAAATTAAGTTTGGGTGAGGGTATTGTTTTTTTGCACAGCCAAAAACTAACCAAAGCTTTGGAAGTTGGGTATTTCAAGCCGTTTCTTGACAAGAAAGAATCTATAAATAACGGAGAAATTGGATACATTGTAACAGGCATTAAAGATATTCATTTGGCACAAGTCGGTGACACGGTAACAATATCAAATATCAAAAATCAAATATCAAATTTTAAACCATTACCCGGATATAAAAAGCCAAAACCTATGGTGTTTTTCGGCCTTTATCCAAGATCAACATCAGATCTTGTTCATTTGAAAGAAGGACTTTTTAAGTACAGTCTAAACGATACCTCAATCTCAATAACGTCTGAATACTCATCATTTCTGGGGAGCGGATTTAAGGTGGGATTTTTAGGACTTTTGCATGCAGATATTGTAAGACAAAGACTAAAAAACGAGGAGAATCTCGATGTTATATTAACTTCCCCTCAGGTAATTTATGAAACAAAAGAAAATGGGCAGATTTATGAGCCCTATATGGACCTTACTATATTTTCGCCAGCTTCCTATGTGGGGAGAGTTATTACGATTTGCCAAAAAAGAAAAGGTACGCTTATTGATCTAACATATTTTCAAGAAACGGCAATTTTTAAATATGAAATGCCTTACGGAGTGCTTATAAAAGGTTTGTCATCAGAACTTAAGTCAGCAACTTCAGGGTTTGCAAGTATAGACTATGAGGTAACTAATTACAGAAGTGCTGATCTTGTAAAAATGGATATTAAAATAAATAGTGTACTAATAGATATTTTGTCGGAATATGTCTACAGAGATGAACTTCAGAAGACAGGGCGGGAAAAAGCAGAAAAACTAAAAAAAGTTCTGCCTAAAAAACAAATCAGACAAATTATACAAGCAGTAGCGGGAGACAGAATAATTTCAAGAACTGAAATTCCTCCTTTCAGAAAAGATGTAATCGCGGGTCTTTACGGAGGGGATAGAACAAGAAAAGACAAGCTTTTAGAGGCGCAAAAAAAAGGAAAAGCTAAAATGCTTGATGTTGCAAAAATTGACATTCCCCAAGATGCCCTATTTTCATTGATTGAAAAATAAAATAGGGAGAAGGGTGAAGCGTTAAGCGTTAAGTTTTCTTTACTCTTTTTGCTTTCCCCTTAACGCTAATTATAGAGCGAAGAAAAGAATTACTCCTATTGCAAAAAGTATTGCACCCAATACTCCGATTCCAACAATGGCGCTCTCGGGACCGGGAGGTGCAATTGTTGGTGATGGAGTGGCGGTTAGACCTGTTTGACCCTGAGAATCATCAGTAACAGTAATATCAATTGAACATGAGGCAGTTTCGCTTACTGAATCAAAATCATCTGTTAAGATAACATTTGCTGTAAAGGCACCTGCCGACACATATGTATGGGTTCTTTGAACACTTACTGTGCTTGTTCCTATTCCTCCTTCATCTAATATATCCTCAATTGTTCCGTCACCAAAATCAAATGTGGCTTTTTCAATTGTTCCGTCACTATCTGATCCTTCGGCCGTGAATATCAAAGTATATGGGGCAACCCCTATTATTCCCAGATCAGTCAGTAAATTGGAACAGACTGGCGCCTCATTTGTTCCAGGCGTTGGAACTGCCCCTCCTATAATTGTTGGGGTTGGAGTCTGTGTAGTTGTTACAGTTGGTCCACCTGTTACTGTTATTGTAGGAGTCAACGTTCCCGAAGGAGTCGCTGTCGGCGTGGGCGTAAGCCCTCCCTCAACTACTATAGTTATAGTTGCCGGAGTTCCGTTAAGAAATACATTTTCAGTAAACGAGTCAGGAGCGGCAATTGATGAAATTTGAATCTGGTTAGGATCAAATGAAATCTGGGTAGGTACGTCTGAGGGCGCATCAACACTAAAAGTAATGGTTCCTATTTTTGTGTTTTGCTGGATTACTTTTGTGGGATCAGCCTGTACTGTTAAAACAACTGAGAACTCATCAGTTCCCACAACAGGTCCCTGAATAACAGTCAGGTTTGAAAGCGGATCAACTAGAAAATCATCCTCTGTTGTTGAGACCAAGGTCGAGTCATACTTGATCACTAGTTTAATAAAGCTGACCTGATTATTTCCGGGAGAAACAAATATATCAAAAGGAACAAGGTCTCCCACTTCAGCTGTCTGATTAGACGGCGCAAATGAAAGCGTAGTATTAGGCACTGCCTGAGTTCTTAGGTCTTGTTGCTGTTTAACAAGATAAATCGTTGCAGGGATTGCCAAAAGCATAACAAACAAAAATCCCAAGAGAAAGACTTTCTTTTTAGAAAAAGATGGCAAATTAAAATTTAGCAACTCAATTTCATAGTATAGTAATACGAGTTAAGGTGTCAAGATTAAATGAAAAGGTCTTGACCCAGCCATATCTTGCCGTTCGCCTGCTCCATTCTATTCGAATACGGTTCTCTTCAGAGGCGGGCAGGCACGGTGTGATTATTGGCGGGTTTTCGTCGCAAGGTACCGTCTGGCACCTTCCTCCTTGACACTTTTTAATTTTTGGTGTATAAATTAGCAGACAAAATATCTGACTGATACCCGCCTGCAATGCAAGCCCGCTTTGCGGGCAGGCCCGCCTGCCGGCCCGCTTCGCCGAATCGAGGCGAGCAGGCAGGTTTTTTAAATCAATTTTGACTTATGGCAAAAAAAGGAAATTTAAATCTAAAACCAATATTTGACAACGTTCTAATTAAACCACTTGAAGCAGATGTAAAGACTGTTTCAGGTATAATTCTTCCAGACACCGCACAGGAAAAACCTCAAATAGGGCAAGTAATGGCAGTTGGACCGGGACGTGAAAAAGACGGAAAAAAATCCCCAATGTATGTCAAAAAAGGACAGAAAGTTATGTACAAAAAATGGGGAGGAAATGAAGTCAAAGTAGGAAGTGAGGAATGGACGCTCGTTAGCCAGGAAGAAATATTAGCGATTGTAGAATAATATGGCAAAAAAACTTATTTACGCTGAAGAAGCTAGACAAAAATTACAAAGTGGAGTTGATCAACTTGCTAAAGCAGTTTCAACCACCCTTGGTCCCAAGGGTAGAAATGTAGCTCTTGATAAAAAATGGGGAGCTCCAAGCATAGTTCATGACGGAGTAGCAGTCGCAAAGGAAATCGAGCTTGAGGATGAATTTGAGAATATGGGAGCACAACTTGTAAAAGAAGCAGCCTCAAAAACAGCAGACGTTGCAGGAGATGGAACAACAACCGCAACGGTTCTTGCACAAGCTATAGTCGACGATGGAATCAAAAATATTACTGCAGGCGCTAATCCCATGCTTCTTAAAAAGGGATTAGAAGAGGCAAGTAAAGCAGTGGTTGAATTTATCAGAAGTAGGGCAAAAACAGTAAGCATAAAAAATGATGCAGAGATATCACAAATAGCTACTATTTCTGCTGGTGATGAGGAAATCGGTAAACTTGTTGCAGAGGCTCTCCAAAAAGTAGGAAAAGATGGGGTAGTTTCGGTTGAAGAAGGAAGAGGTCTGACAACCGAGATCGAATACAAGGAAGGAATGGAATTTGATAAGGGTTATGCCTCCTCATATTTTGTAACCAATGCGGATAAAATGGAGGCAGAAATTGAAAACCCCTATATTTTGATAACTGATAAGAAAATTTCAAACTTACAGGAACTTTTACCATTCTTGGAAAATTTGGTAAAAATCTCAAAAGATTTGGTAATAATAGCTGATGAAATAGAAGGCGAGGCACTCGCTACTCTTGTTGTTAATAAGCTTAGGGGTACATTCAATACTTTGGCAGTTAAGGCTCCAGGATTCGGCGACAGAAGACATGAAATGCTTGAAGATATAGCAATTTTAACTGGCGGAACAGTAATTTCAGAAGACACGGGAATGAAATTTGAAAATGTACAAATTGAACATCTGGGACAGGCGGATAAAGTCTGGGCGGATAATGAGAACACAAGAATAATAGGAGGAAAAGGAAGTAAAAAAGAACTTGATGCCCGAATCGCACAGATAAGACGCGCAATTGAAACAACAACATCAGAGTTTGACCGAGAGAAATTCCAGGAGCGCTTAGCAAAGCTAACAGGCGGAGTTGCGGTTATTAATGTAGGTGCAGCAACAGAGATTGAGCTTAAAGAGAGAAAAGAAAGAGTAAATGACGCAGTTTCGGCAACAAAAGCAGCGCTTGAAGAAGGTGTAGTTATTGGAGGAGGGGTAGTTTTATTGGAGGCTATAAAAGTTCTTGATCCTAAATTGTTAAAACATATCTCAGGCGATAGCGATCAGACTACAGGTGTAAAACTACTAATGAAAGCGTTGGAAGCACCTATAAGAAAATTAGTAGAGAATGCGGGACTAAACGGTGACGTAGTAATAGATAATATTAGTAAAAAGGAAGCCGGATTTGGTTTTAATGTTTTAACTGGGGAATATGTAGACATGGTTAAAGAAGGAATTATTGATCCGGCAAAAGTAACAAGATCTGCTGTTGAAAACGCTGTTTCAGTTGCCACCATGATCTTAACAACTGAAGCTTTGGTTACAGATATTCCTGAAAAAAATCCTCCTGCACCTGCGATGCCCCCTGGCGGAATGGATTATTAAAATAAACCCCAATTCTTCTTTTTGTTGAACTGACAAAGCAGGCTGTGTTATATTTAATTCCTAAGCGTTTATGCGGAAATTAATTCTGTTTTTATTGCTTCTTCTTATTATTACGATCATATTTCTTCTATCTGTTTTGGTTTTGGGAAGAGATTCTGGAAAAGGAGCTCTTCAAGTCACAACTGTGCCCGAAAGCCAGGTGTTTTTAGACAATAAATTCGTAGGCAAAACCCCACTTTGCCTATGTGAACTTCCTCAGCTTCTTGAAGGCGGAGACTATACAATAAAGCTAATACCTCTTAATAAAGATTTAAAAACAAGTCAGCAGAAAATAACAATATATCCGGGAATTCTCACTGTTGTTGATAGGACTTTTGATGCAAATAGCGCTGCCTCATCAGGGAGTTTGATAACGCTTTCGCCTTCAAGCAAAGGCAAGGCTGAGCTTATGGTCATATCGTTTCCGGGAAATGCAGATGTAGTTTTGGATAGTGAAATTGTAGGTAAAACACCGCTACTTACTGAGGATATAACTGCATCCGATCACGAAATTAAAATACTCAAAGACGGATATAAGGAGAAAATTTTAAAAGTTAAAACAATTGAGGGAAAAAGACTTGAAGCAAATGTGGTACTTGGGATAAAAACTACTGAGGATAGTGAAGAAGATGAGAAAGCTCAGACAGAATCTTCAAAAGTGATAATACTTGCAACACCTGTTGGGTTTTTGAGAGTAAGAGAGGAAAATTCTGTTAATTCCGCACAAATTGCGACTGTAAATCCCGGAGACGAGCTTAAGTTATTATCAGAAGTTAAAGGATGGTATGAAGTTAAACTTGAAAATGGTACAACAGGATGGATAAGCGCTGAGTTTGCAAGAAAAAACTAGGGACTAATAAAATAAATTATTAAAACAACAAGTGCTGCCCATACAACAACTGTTGCAAGAAGAGGTTTGTCTGAAAAAAGAACTTTTTCAGGACTTTCGCCTTCATGCTTTTCATAAATATCCTGAAGATAACGCATCAGCCCATATACAACAGGGATGATTGTTATCATCAGCCATTTTCTCTGGAAAAATCCCGGAAGAAGCTCAGGCGGAATTACCCCCCAAAAAGATATTAAAATTCCCTTAGGGTTCTCCAGAAAAGTAAAAAGTGAATATGAAATAAATGTAGCGGTTGCAAATATCGCAATATAAACATTTAAAAGATTGTCCGAGTAATGCGATAGGCTGGCTCTTATTGATGAGATATTCTCCCCTTTTGTTTTAGATAATAGAGTAAGCTCAGACCTGCGTTTACCAAGAGCAAGGAAAAGCGAAATTGAGATTGTAGTAAGAATTAGCCAAACCGGGAGATGATATCCACTTGCTACCTCACCTGCTATTACTCTTAAAATATATCCCAGTGCAATTGTTAAAATGTCAATTACTGCAATTCCTTTAAGAAGTTTTGAATAGAAAAATTGGATGAATAAATAAATTAAAATTAGAAAAACAAAAGAAATATTGATAAGAAATGATAGCCATAAGGATACAAAAATCAGTGACAGGGCCAGAATAAGCGCAAGCCTTATATCCAAATCGCCGTGAGCAAGGGGTCTGTATTTTTTTGTTGGGTGAAGTCTATCTTTTTTTACATCAAAAAAGTCATTAATTATATAGCTTGCGGATGAGGCTGCACAAAATGCAAAAAACCCAATAATAACAGGATTTACAGCCAACGGATTGAAAAGCTCCCCGGTGAATACAACGGATGCGAAAATTGCAAAGTTTTTAATCCACTGACGAGGCCTGAGAAGTCTTATAATGCTATAAGTTTTTTTCATTTTTTCTTCTTAGCAATAAATTCAAAAAAAGAATTGTACCCCCTACTATTATTACAAGCATTACGATTGTAAATAATTTACCTTTACTTGATAAGAAGAGGGAAATTAAACCGAATATAGCAGAAATTACCCAGTAAAACAATGCAATTCCCCTCTGTTTAAAACCCATGGACAAAAGAAGATGATGAAGGTGTTTTTTATCATGCCAGAAAGGCGAGTTACCCGTTAGAATCCTTCTTGCGATTGTAAATGCGCCGTCAATTAAAGGAACGCCTAAAACTAGAATTGCAGTTGCCAGCTTTGCGCTAGATAGAATTGATGCAACAGCGAGAAGCAGATAAATTGCGGTTGCCCCATATCCCGGAAATATTTTTGCGGGGTGGAAATTATAAAAAAGGAATCCTATGGCCGACCCTGCAATTATAAAAGAAAGTGTGGCTGTTGATTTTGTCAGCTCCTCCGAAAGTCCGAATCTTAGACTTAAAATTCCAATAAAAATTGCGGCAATTGCAACAATTCCTGGCATTTGTCCATCAACGCCCTTGCTCCAATTAAGCATATTCATTACCCAAACTATCCAGAGAATTGTTACAATATCAGACAAAAGAACATGAACTTGAAATCCTAAAATTGCAAATGCAAAACCTATTTCATTAAGATATAAAATTCCACCAAAAGGGTTTGTTATAAAATTAACGCTCACCCCAGCACCAACTATAATAAGTGCACAAAAAATATTTGCCGCAAATCTTTTGTATGGAGATATGTCATAAATATCATCAAGCACTCCGACGAGAAGCGCAATGGAGGCTGAGAGAAAAATCGCGGCAAAAGTTTGGTTTATGGGAAGAAATATAAGACCTGCCAACAGTGCCCCCAAAAACATAGGAATTCCGCCGCCGCGGGGTACGGGTTTTGTGTGAATTACTCCCGGATGTTTTCGGACACTGGGATCATCTACTATTTTGTATTTTTTAAGAAGAACAATTGCGATAGGAGTTGCAATCGCAGTTGCAATAAGCGATATAAAAAATGGCATTATTATCACACTTGATAGTACTTCTTCCATTAAATAATTACAGTGACAGTTCTAATAACAAAAAGAAGTGTTAAAAGAGCTGAAATAAAACTTGTTATTGCAAGAAGTCGGGACAGAAGAGGAGAGAAGGAATACGAAAAATTTGAAATAAAAATATTTATTATGAGTATTGCAAGAACCACAATTGAGGGAATAAAAATTGCCCACGTTTCACCAAGTCTTGTCTCTCCCCATGCAAGCTGATTAAAAACAGGAAGAAGCGGAGGAAGCTTGGTATAGAATACGGCAATGTAAACTATTGTAATAATTATAAGTAAAAATGATCCGATAAATAGCCTCAAAAGTAGTTTGTCTTCTTTTAAATTTCTAAAGTACTTTCTCATATATCATTGCTCCACCTATATCCATTATCTCAGTGTAATTTTCCAGACCAAAAGGGAACTGGGGTACGTTTGGCATAACGACTATTAATTTCGGTTTCTCATTTTCTATTGCTTCTTCCATTTCACTAAATCCTTTAGGGAAATTAATTATATGATACGTAACTGTATAGCGGATAAGAGGAGTTTTACCCGTAAGCTTATAAACTTGTGCGTTGTTTCCCCAGATAAATACCTTGTCGTCTGAGGAGGTATTTATTTTTATATACCTCGCAATCTCATAGTCTCTGGGAGTGTTGGGATCAAAATAGGATTGATACTCAGCGACACTTTTCTGTCCTGCAAAAAAAGATATTACATTTGTATAATATGATAAAACTTCAAACTTAAGATTAAATGTGAAATATATAAGCATGCTTCCCACAACTAGAGCCGAAACCGTCGGAATTCTTATTTTTCTCTCCTCAATTGCGAGTCCTATCATAAGACAAAAGCTTGGAAGAAGGGTAATTAAATAGTGAGTGTAGGCCCTCCCCGAGAAAAAAACATTAAATAAGGAAAACCCGAACCACAAGAAAATAAATAAAACATTCATGCTTAATTTTTTTCTGTATAAATACAAGGCGATAATAAAAAAAAGTAGCAATACGCCTTTTATAAAAAGAAGGCCTTGCGGAAAAAGAAATTCATTTGCATATCCGACATACGCTAGATTTTGAAGCAGAAGTGCATCCATGAAATCCTTGAAATTTTGAGTTGTCAGAAAATAAAACATTATTAAAAATATAGGAATTGAAAAACCCAGCGTTAAGGGGATAATTCTTTCTTTTATTTTTTCTTTAAGACTAAGATCTTTATAGATTAAAAGAGCTGTAAAAAACGCAAGGAAATCAAAGACAGCAACTGTTTTTATTAAAAAAGAGATGCTAAGAAGAAATCCAGCTAAAAGATAAATTTTATAATTTAGTGTTTTTTTGAAGTTCTCGTTTGAAATTATAAGAAATGCTGAAGCCATGATTGGGAGAATCATAAAATTCTCAGCATTTGCAATGTTCCCTTCAATTAAGCGAGTTCCAAATAAAAATACATAGATAGACGTTGCTATAATTGTGGCATATTTTGATTTTGGGAAAAGTTTCATTGCGGCAAGAAGGAAAAACCAAACAGAGACAAGACCCGATATTAGTGAGAGACCTCTTAAAATAAACTGATCAGAATTAAAAAGCGCGTATAGAACTGGTAAGAGCGGCGGCTTATTTTCCCATGCGCCTGAGTATAGTTTTTCTCCGCTATTTATAAGAATCCCAACAGCCTGATAAACTCCTTCGTCTCCGTACCAGTAAGGTTCATATAGAGAAGGCCATCTCAAAAGAAAAAAAATAAAAGAGGCTAGAACAAGGAACCAGAAATATTTACTTTTCTCAAGTTTTGAGATGGTTTTCATAACTTCTCGGTGACTTTGTACTCCATTTTTTTACCTAGCATAAGCTGGGTATGTGAAATGATTGCGGGTAAAGAATTTAGAAAGAATCCCGCAATGGGCATTAAAATGAATTCAAGGGGGAAAACAAGTTCTCTTATTTTTGATTTACTTAGGTGTTTGGGTCTATTTCTATAATCAATGACCACCATAATAATAAGTGCAATAAGAGTTGATGAGAGAATAAACCTCGCAAGAATAGGAAGATTGTATCCTATTGTTGTTTTTGCAAAAACAGGGTTAATAAGAGTTATTATATTTGCCGATATTGTTAAAATAAACCAGTTAACAGGCCAGAGAAAATGATCAAGGAGGACATGGAAAAGTATTTTTGTTTTCCTTATAAAAGGAACTCCAGGCACTGTAAACCACCATTTTATAAACAAAGGGTCATCAGATGCGCCGTAAGACCAGCGCCTGATTTGTGAGTATTTATTTTTAAGAGATCCTATGTAGGTTGGAGAAAGAGGGGAGTCCATTGAGGTCTTAAGAAAAATTGGGTTTGTCGCAATATCTCCTTTCATAGCAAAGAATGCCTTGAAGAAAACTCTATAGTCTTCAGGAATTACATCAGTGTCCCAGTAACCTATCCGTTTTAGGAGAAGATACGACAAAGAATATGTTGATGTTGGAATAAGTCTGTCTCCTTGAACAAGAAGTCCTGTTCTCCACAAACTTGAAAAGAAGGAAAATATTCTGGTTGCTGCAGGAACACTCCAGAAATTATTATGGTCAACATTCGCCGACTGCCAGAACCTGTTATATCTTTTAGCGTCTTTTAAAAATCCAAAAGTAAGATATGAAAAATACTGTCTGTCAAACATTGAATCGGCATCAGCGGTTGTAATTGTTGAAAAGTTTTCATCAATAAGACCTCCTTCTACCAACAACTTGTTTGCTTCTTTTGCGGCAAACGATTGGTTCGAAGATTTTCCTTTAACCTCATCTTGGATATCCGGGTGGTAAGTTGCGTAAATCCCTCCAAATATATTCTCAAACTCCTTTATTATCTTAGCGGATTTTTGACGTGCATTTTTCTCCCGTTTTTCCATAGCCAGGAATATATAGATTCTGCCTAGGGGAAAAGTCTGCGCAGCAATAGTTCCTACAATTCGTCTCAGTTTTTCATCAGTTTCCTTATAATTTGGGATAACTATAATATGAGTTACTTTTTCAAACCCTGTTAATTTACTTGCTTTTTCAAGCCAGTTTTCAGATTCTGCATCTTTGATTTTTTTTGATGAAATGTATGCTGTTATAACAAGAGAGAAAGATCTATAGAACCAGAAAACATCAAAAAACAGTACAAAATATGCAACCGCATAAGGAATAAAAAGCGATCCCCAGATTGGAAAAAGAATTAGAAACCATGAAACAAACCCTGGAAGAACGGACAAAGATCTTTGAGTTTTAACAGGATAACGGGTAAAAATTGTATTGAAAAAATTAGTCATAGAAATTAGCCATTAGCATTTAGCCACTAGCGTTTAGTTTGAATAAATTCTTAGCGTTTTCGGTGGTTTGTGCTTCTACGACAGACAAATCCAATCCCTTAATTTTGGCTATTTCGGTTGCTGTAATTATAACATAGGAAGGAATGTTGCGACTACCGCGGTAAGGCTGGGGAGTTAGAAAAGGCGCATCAGTTTCTGTAACAATTCGATCAATTGGCGCATTTTTAACAAGTTCAGGAAGGGGAGTATTTTCTCCCTTGGGAATACCTTCGTATGTAATATTCCCGTCAAAACCAACATAAAACCCTAAATCCAGTACTTTTTTAAGAAAATTAACATCTCCTGACATGCAGTGAAACATGCCGGGGGGCTGACAATTGACATTTGACCATTGACTATTGAGGATGTTGAGAATGTCCTCTCCTGCATGTCGGTTGTGGATTTGCAGGGGAAGTTTTAATTTGTTCGCGATTTCAATCTGTTTAATGAACACTTCTTTCTGAATTTTTGGTTCGACAATTCCATTCGACTTATATGAATAGTAATCGAGGCCAATTTCTCCAATTCCCACAATTTTTTTTGAGGACTTTGCAATTCTCTCAATCTCTTTTTCCCAGCCTCTGATAAGTTTGTCAGCGTGGTGAGGATGCACACCTACGATTGCATATAAATTTTCGTATTTTTCAGCAAGCTCAACAGCACTCAGACTTGTTTCAATAGATGTTCCTACGTTTATAATCTTATTGACTCCATTATCTTTGGCATTTTTTATCACTTCATTAAAGTCCTTTCTAAATGCATGAAAGTTTAAATGGCAGTGAACATCGATCATAGCTTTAATTATATATTTTTCTCTTGACCCAAGCCATATCTTACCGTTCGCCTATTCCATTCTATTCGAATACGGCTCACGGAGCGATTATCGGCGGGTCTTCGTCGGAAAGTACCGTCTGGTACCTTCCTCCTTGACAAATTTCCAAGTTTGAGTCATAAATATATTGATGGCTAAAAAACATAAAAGTTTCAAACTTCATACAAAGCAAAATGAAATGGGAGTAGTTATGTTTTCACTTCTCGCAGGAGTAATCGGAGTTATAATCGGCGGATTCTTAATGTTCTCAGAAACAGGCCAGCAAGTTTTAGGAGCAGTTGCCCCATAAAAACTAATTAATTGGCAGTTCTTCTTTGAAGTAAAAAGGAAACAGGTTTATAAAAATTTGCTTCTTCAAATTTTATTAATTTCCAGTTAAGATTGAGAATTTTTGTGATTATATTTTTCCACTCATGTGATGTATATATTGAGATATGGGAGGAATCTACATAGGCATGAAAGTTTTCTTTTGCAGGATGCTCAATTATTATATATTTACTACTTACTCTTCCTAACTCTTTTATTGAATTTTGAACCTGATCGGGCATAACATGTTCAAGCACATGATAAGCTGAAATTAAATCGAAAGACTTACTCTTAAACGGAAGATTGTCTGTGCTTCCAAGATAAAAATTATTCGGATATTGCAATTTTAATTTATTAATTTGATAAGTACTTATATCCAGTCCATAGGCATCAACCCCGTTCGATAATAATTTTTTGACCAATGATCCGTCAGCAGTACCTATATCAAGACTAGAAGAAATTTTCAGATTCTTCAAAATCCACCTCGATCTTCTTTTTGCATACTCTCTTTCTTTAATTTTAATCAAGTTAATTATTTGTTTTTTTGCAAAATTACTTTTTTTAGTAATAGGGTGTAAATATGAAAAAGGTGCATATCTTTCAATATTTAGAAAATAATTTTCGTCGTATATCATAAATTAAAAAATAATTATAGCAAAAAAATTTATTTTATTCGCGGGAAAAGCGGAGATAGTAATTTAATTTTTGGACCTTTAAATTGTTTTTCTATCATCTCTGCAGTTTTGGGCATGAACGGTCGTAATAATACAGAAATTTCTAAGATACTTCTAATACACTCAGATAATAGACTATCCAATTCATTTGTTTGGTCTGATTTTATTAATTCCCAAGGTTTATGCTGATCAAATATCTGATTTATTCTGTTAATTAAGTTTTGTATATATTCAATTCCTTCAAGTAATGTGAAGTTCTCTATTTTATCACTCAAAGATTTATCTTCATCAGTAAGCAGAAAAACATTACTTAGTTCTTTAAAATCTTGAATTTTAACCTCGTTTCCGAAATTACTTGATTCAGCAATTTTCGCAATACGCGAAACTAAATTCCCCAGTCCGTTTGCCAGATTTGCATTGTAGCTTTGGGTAAGCTTTTCAATTGAAAAATCTCCGTCACTTCCAAAAGGAAATTGGGAAAGTAAAAGATAACGAGTTGCATCTGCCCCGAATTTGTCCACTAATTCCTTTGGCGCAATCACATTACCTGCGGACTTTGACATTTTTTCGCCGTTTATCGTAAAAAATCCGTGAGCAAATACTTTTTTTGGCAAATCAAGTTCGGCAGCTTTTAAAAGCGCATACCATATTACTGTGTGAAACCACAAAATATCTTTACCCATAAGGTGAATATCCGCCGGCCAGAATTTTTGTTTGCCTTCTAAAAATTGAGTAGCCGTGTAATAGTTAAACAATGCTTCTACCCAAACATAAATGGTTTGCGTGTTATCCCATGGAATAGGAATTCCCCAGCTGACTTCCTCACGGGAGATTGCAATGTCTTTCAGGTCCTCAGATTTTAGCTTTCCAAGTATTTCATTTTTACGGCTTTCTGGCAGAATTTTGACTTCTTCTGTTTCAAACAAGCGAATTAAATCTTGCCTAAACTGTGATAATTTGAAAAAATAGTTTTTTTCTTTCTGGCGGACTGGGGTTTTGTTCGGATGAAGGGGACACTTTCCACTTTCAAGATCTTCTTCTGTCAGAAATTTTTCGCATCCTTCGCAGTAAAGTCCTTCATAAATTCCTTCATAAATAAAACCTTTATCATAAATTTTTTGCAGTATTACGCCTACAATTTTTTCATGTCGCGGATCAGTAGTTCTGAAAAAATAAGAATAGTTAATGTTTAATAATTCCCAAGCGGATTCGAACTGGGGAACAATGGAATTTGCAAATTCAAGAGGTTCTTTTCCAGCCTCCTTTGCCGCAGATGATACTTTTGCGCCATGCTCATCCGTTCCGGTTAAGAAAAATATATTTTCATCCCCCAACTTTTCTTTGAAATATCTTGCAATAACATCCGCCGCAACAGTAGTGTACGCATGTCCAATATGCGGAACATCATTTATATAATAAATTGGTGTTGAAATATAAAATTTGTTCATAACAGCTTCCTCCGGCATTTACCTTTCGCCTTTTCAGTTCTGTTCGAACACGGCTCAAGGAGCATTGCCTCTGAGGACACGGTAATTATAACAGAATCGAGGCTGCTTTTTCTGATATCCGAATTGTATAAATGGATTTAATAGTTTGACTTATAAATTGATCAAGAATAAACTTTAATTATGACTCCAGAGGATAAAAATTCGAGTAAAGAAAACGCTCCAGATAATGCATCGCGAGATTTGAATCAAAATGCAAATATAAAAAATATAAATACAAAATCTAAGATATTATATTTCGTTACTTACTTACTTTTATTATGTTTAATTGCTGGGATAGTTTTTATAATTCTAGAGAAAGTAGGTTACTTAATAAATCATTATTATCCTAATGATTATTCTATTGACTCCTTGTCAAAGGATAAAATATTTTTGACCCTTCTCACACCAGTCCTACTTCTAATAAATTTTCTTTTATTACCATTAGGACTTGGAGAGGGCGGTCCTTATGGACATGAAGGACAGCAAAGCGGTGACAGCACAGCATTAGTAATTCTGTTTACTATTTTTTCGTTTTTGTATTTATATACTCGTAAAAAGGCAAGGGACTACCTTGAAATTAAGAAGGATAAATTTAGAAAATTTATTGCTGGGTCAGTATTATTGTATCTAATTTTAATTTTTATAGTTGGAATTTTTACAGGAATTCAACTATTAAATGTATCCGGAATTGTTATTAGTGTTTTGCCATTTGTTATTACTCTAATTTTAATTTTTGTCTTTTATCTTTTTGATTTTCTGGAAATTACGTAATGCTTAAACATATTATTATCACTTGTTTTCTAGCAGTTTTACTATTTATTTTAATCATTTGGGATAATAAGCTTAGTACCGAAAATCAAAATCGTTCAGATGATAATTTTACGCTTGAAGAATTGGAATATGCATCAAAAGCTATAGAATTATACTATAAATATAATAGAAAACTCCCCAACTCCCTCTCAGATTTAAAAGAAGAACATGACCGCGAAAATCATATTAATATGGATAATATTAATTACTATGTTATTAGTAATCAGGAATATAAACTTTGTACTGATTTTAGTAAGGGGATCGATTGTTCAGAATATTCTCTGGAAAATTTACCCGATACAACAAACAGACCATTAACAGATAGAGAAGCTAAAGTATTAGGTATTGATGAAGAATTTATAAGCAAAATATACAATAATTATGGATTTCGTTTAAAGACAGCATATCTTGCACCAGGTTTTTATTACCGTCCCCCCAATGAAGCGCAATTCACTTATTATAAGAAACAAAATAAAAACTATTTAGGTATAGCATTAACTGAAAACACGCATAATAATAATAATGAAAGTTTAGTAATAGATGATATTAGAAAAGTTTTAACCTTAAAAAATAATGAAGGAAAGATTATTGAACCATTTGTATATATAAAAACAAGAGTCTATAAAGGCCGAGATGGTGATCTTGGAGCAGTTTACGAGGTAGATAAGAATAATAATAAATTTATTATTTTATTTAACAATGAAGGAAAGCAAGATACAGTTAATTTAGATTTTAGCAATGCAGCTATTTTGAATGGTACTCTTTATGAAGAAGCTAGATTTTGGGATTTTGATACCCATTAGTTTTCACAATAATAAAAATAGTTCTTGTACGTTAATTTGAGGTAGAAAAATTCTTTATTAAGTTATTATTTTTTCTTAAGTATAAAAAGTTCTACAGTTACAAAGAGTGCAATTACCAAAACCAAAAATATCCAGTGAGTTAGACCTGCAAGCCTCATTATGATATATGAATCAATAAAAGCAATAAAAATTACCCCTTGAGTTTTTCTGAAAAATAGAAAAGTAGTTAAAGAGTAGATAAAGATTGAGAAGGAAAATAGAAAAATTAAAATTAAAGGAATCTTAATCGTAAAATTTCCGAGTTCCGAAATTTCAAACGCTGATTGGGGAGAAAAGTTAAATAAAATATAGCCAGACAATATCAAAGTTAATATTGCTGTAAGAAGATAAAAATAGTTATGTCTTTTTCTTGAGATAGGGCGAAGTCTTGTTCTTTTCTTCTCCATGAAAATTAGTATAGCATTGTTTTGAGCTTGACCCCATATAAACTTCCTTGCTCCCGAGGTTTACATCCTCGCGTCGCAAGAGCGTTTATACGGGGTCATCGTCGGAAGATACCAGACGGTATCTTCCTCCTTGACATGAATTAGCAGACGTGATATATTACTGCTAATCCCGCACAGAGCTTACTTTGTGCCGGAGGCTTACAGCCTCGCGCTCCCAAAGGGCGCTTATGCGGGACAAGGTCTGTTTGAAGATATTCAAGCGACAACTGCTAACAACTAACTACTAACTTCTAAAGTTTAAATAAGAGAAGTTATTAGTAGTTAGAAGTCAGAAGTTATTAATTGGAACCATGCAAGATTTAACTCAAAGGCAAATTGAAATTCTAAAATCTCTGATTGAAGAATATATTGAGACAGCAAATCCAGTGGGATCTGAAACTCTTGAGAAAAAGCATAACTTGTCGGCAAGCCCCGCAACCATAAGAAATGAAATGGTGCGCCTTACTGAGGCTGGATATCTTAAAAAACCCCACACATCATCCGGTAGAATTCCTACACCCCAGGCAATGAGATTTTATGTTAATCAGCTTATGAAGGAGAAAGAACTCTCAGTTGCTGAGGAAGTTGCGGTTAAGGAAAAAGTCTGGGATTCAAGAAAAAAAGAAAGAGAGTTTTTGCAGGAAATTACAAAAGAGCTGGCACAGAAGACGCGAGCACTTGCGATATCATCAACAGATAATGGAGACTACTATTTTGCGGGTTATGCAAATATTCTGGATATGCCCGAATTTTATGATATTGATATTACCAAAACATTTCTTTCGGCAATTGATGATTTTGAGTATTTCAGAAAGCTTTTTGAAACAGTAGCAAAGGATGAGGATATCCATATTCTTTTAGGAGATGATTTGGGGCCAAAACTATCGGGCCCATATGGGATTGTTTTCAGAAGATTTATAACCCCATCACACACTGGAGGAGAGATAGGAGTGATCGGACCAACTCGGCTCAACTATACTTACATTGTCCCAACTGTTAGATATTTCGGCAATTTAGTTGAAGAAGTAGCGCGCGATTGGTAGTTTAACTAGAAGTTAGATTATAGAAGATAGACAATAGAAAAGATGAAGAAGAAACATGCCACTGGCTCAGAGAGCCCTTTGGCTCGGAGAGAGAAGAAACTTGAAATACAAGAAAATGAACTTGAAAACCTGTTAAAAAGGGCACTTGCTGACTATCAGAACCTTGAAAAAAGAACTGAAGAAGAGAGGCAGGAATGGATAAAGTCCGGAAACAGAAATCTAATTTTAAATCTTCTGCCGGTTTTAGATACTCTTTTTCTTGCACAAAAACATATTCAGGACGAAGGATTAAATCTTTCAATTCAAAAATTTTTGGATGTACTTTCGGAAGAAGGAGTTTCAAGAATCAAAACTGAAAATGAGGTGTTTAATCCAAACACTATGGAATGTGTTTCTGTAAAGGCTGGGGAAGAAAATAAGGTCTTGGAAGAAGTGCGGTCCGGCTTTATAATGAATGATAGGGTGTTAAGGCCAGCACAGGTTGTCGTAGGACGACAACAAGTTGAAAGTTTAAAGTGAAAAGTTCAAAGTTAATTTTTTACTTTTAATTTTAAATTTTTAATTTGACTGAAAGGAATATATGGGAAAAATAATTGGAATAGATTTAGGTACAACAAATTCATGCGTTGCCGTAATGGAAGGTGGATCTCCAAAAGTCATCCACTCCAGGGAGGGCAGAAACGTTATACCCTCTGTGGTTGATCCCGTGAGTCATGTTGTCGGAGACGTTGCCAAAAGGCAACTTGTACTTAAACCCAAAACAACTGTATTTTCAATAAAAAGACTCATGGGAAGAAAATATAAAGATGAGTCGGTTCAATACGACATTAAGTGGCTTCCTTATACAGTTAAAGCCGGACGCGACGGAATGGCTGATGTTGAGGTGGAAGGCCGAACTTTCACTCCGCAGGAAATATCCGCAAAAATTCTTCAGAAAATAAAATCAGATGCCGAAAATTATTTAGGTGACAAAGTAACCCAGGCTGTTATAACAGTTCCCGCATACTTTGATGATTCGCAGCGCCAAGCTACCAAACAAGCAGGAGAAATTGCAGGCTTGGAGGTTCTCCGAATTATAAATGAGCCAACAGCTGCAGCTTTAGCATACGGACTCGATAAGAAAAACGCACATACAATTGCAGTTTATGATCTTGGTGGAGGAACATTTGATATATCAATTCTAGAACTCGGAGAAGGAGTTTATGAAGTTAAATCAACAAATGGAGACACACACTTAGGAGGAGACGATTTTGATCAGGCAATTATTGACTACATTGCAGAAGAATTCAAAAAAGAGAATCAGGTAGATCTTAAAAAAGATCCTCAAGCCCTTCAAAGACTCAGAGAATCTGCTGAAAAAGCAAAAATTGAACTTTCAACATCACAGGAAACACAAATAAATCAGCCTTTTATAACTCAAGGAGAGGGGGGACCGCTTCATCTTACAATGACTTTATCTCGTTCAAAACTTGAGCAGATTGTAGACCCTCTTATTCAAAAAACGATAAAACCAGCAGAACAAGCTCTTAAAGATGCAAAAGTAAAAGTAGGAGACATAAATGAGATAGTCTTGGTTGGCGGTATGACTCGAATGCCAAAAGTTGTTGAGACTGTTACTAAATTCTTTGGAAAAGAGCCTAATAAATCCGTAAATCCGGATGAAGTGGTAGCAGTAGGAGCAGCAATACAAGCAGGAGTACTGGGAGGAGAAGTAAAAGACGTTTTGTTACTTGATATAACCCCTCTTACTTTGGGAATTGAAACACTGGGCGCAGTTTCAACTCCTTTAATTTCCAAAAATACAACAATTCCTGCATCAAAATCTCAGGTGTTTTCAACTGCTGCCGATAACCAGACACAGGTTGAAATAAATGTTTTGCAGGGAGAGAGGGCAATGGCGGCTGACAACAAATCTTTAGGACGTTTCATACTTGACGGTATCCCACCAGCTCCTCGTGGAGTTCCCCAGATTGAGGTCACATTTGATATTGATGCAAACGGAATCTTAAATGTAAAAGCGCAAGACAAGGCAACAGGCAAAGAACAGAGCATAAAAATAACAGGATCAACCGGGCTAACAGATGAGGAGATCGATAAAATGACTAAGGATGCCGAACAACACGCAAAAGACGATGAAGAAGCAAGAGCAAAAGTTGAAACAAAAAACCAAGCTGATTCACTTGTATTTACTGCTGAGAAAACCTTAAAAGAAGCAGAAGGAAAAATTCAGGAAGATCTCAAAAAAGAAATTGAGGACAAAACAAAAGCACTTAAAGACATATTAGACACCGGTTCAAAAGAAGATCTTGAAGAAAAAACAAAAGATCTCTCAGACACACTTTCGAAAGTAGGACAGCAAATGTATAACCAGAGTTCGGAAGCAGGAGGAGAGGCAAGCGAAGCGCAAACCTCGGAGGGTTCGGATTCTGAAGCAAATAATGAGTCTAAAGAAAAAGAAAAAAAGAATAAAGATTCAGACGAACCAGTTGAGGGCGAAGTCGTAAACTAAATTTTAAATAATAAATTAAATCTAATATCTGAAAAGACCGCACATGCGGTTTTTATTGTATAATTACGAGGCTAAAGATTTTAGATATCATTTTTAATTTTTAATTTATTAACAATGGCAGACAAAGACTATTATCAAGTTTTGGGAGTAACAAAAGGAGCAAGTGATGCGGAAATTAAAAAAGCGTACAGAAAACTTGCTCTAGAGTATCATCCTGACAGAAATAAGGATAAACAAGCTCACGAAAAATTTAAAGAAATAAATAAAGCCTATGAAGTTTTGTCAGACCCCCAAAAAAAACAGGCTTATGATCAATTCGGTCATGCTGCATTTGAACAAGGTGCGGGACCCTTCGGACAAGGTTTTGGAGGAGCTCAAAGCGGCAGATATGGCCCTTTCACCTATACTTATACAACCTCAGGAAATATGGGGGGATTTGATTTCGGAGGTTTCTCAGACCCATTTGAAATTTTTGAACAGTTTTTTGGTGGAGCAAATCCTTTCGGAAGGGCCCAGAGGCGACCTGTTTACTCGATTGAAATAGATTTTATGGAGGCAGTAAAAGGAGTTACCAAAAGAATATCAATTGAGGGAAAAAACCAAACAGTAAAAATTCCAGCAGGTGTTGATAATGGCTCGCGTGTTCGTTTTGGCAATTACGACGTCCTAATTGAGGTTCTCCCACATTCAAAATTCCGACGTGAAGGTTACGATATTGTAACCGATGAGGAAATTACCTTCCCTCAGGCTGCACTTGGAACAGAAATTAATGTTGAAACAATTGAGGGCAATGTTAAGCTTAGAATTCCTGCTGGAACACAACCAAATACAGTGATTCGTTTAAGCAAAAAAGGAGTCTCTCATGTTAGAGGATCAGGTCGCGGCGATCATTACGTAAGAATAAAAGTAACAGTTCCTAAAAATTTGTCCGGAAAGCAAAAAGATCTTCTTCGTGAATTTGGGGACACGCCCCTGAAAAAAGGCTGGTTCTAAAGTAGCTTCCCACATGAAAAGTGGGAAGGTAGTGGGAAGGTAAAAAAATCTAGCTGGTTTTGATTATTGACAAAGGGTATCAAAAAAGAATATCCTAAGAAAAAATTATATGGACAACAAGATCAGATCAATTCTGTTTGCAGTCCTCTTTTTTGTATTACTATTTCCTTTTAAATCTTATGCAACAGATGATACGTTTACAGTAACCGGTTTGACGATGGATCACACCACAGGTTATTACTCATTTTATTATTCCGGATATACTGGTGGAGATATATCCAGAGAAAGCGTAGCGATTTTTGGTACGGGGTGGGGTTATAATGACGAGCCTGCTTCTTGCACAGGAGGAAGTTCAGGTGCAGGTACTTGTTCGGGAATATTTAATTATTCAAATGGTACTTTCAGTTGCACGCCGACTTTGAATGTTTCGATATATGGTTATAATCCTTCATCCCCGACGTTTAATTATGCATTTAATCCTGACCCTTCCTGCTCTGCCAATCCTACTCCAACGCCAACTTCTGTGCCTGTGTCGGTGGATAGCTGTACAGTCGCAATGTCACCCGTTCCGTTTATAAATCAACCAGAGTTTTATAGCGGAATACTTTCTATAACTAATGATAGTAACTCAGAAGACATAAAAGATATTACTATCGCTATTTACCCCAATAGCAATATATCTTACCTAACTAATCAAGGATGGTCTGTTGTTGATACAGGGCAGGGTGGTCACTATTTCGTAAGATTGCACACTGACACAAATCCTATTACGCCAGACACAACTCAGAATTTTGCTTTAAATTACGCAACGTCAAATGCTGATATGTTGACTGTGCAAATGGGCAATACAGGTCCGGACTCAACTCAAGTCTGTGGGTTAGCGAATATTTATTTTTCGAGCTTTAGCGTAGCGCCAACACCCGCCAATGTGTTACCTGTTGTCGGGACTATTACAACATCAGTTAATCCAGTTCAAATAGGGACACAAACTACTGCAACAGCAAACTTTAGTGATGGAAACTCAACAGACACGCATACCGCTATTTTTGATTGGGGAGACGGATCAACGAGTAACGGGACAATAATAGAAAGTAATGGATCAGGAAGTGTTTCAGGAAGCCATGTTTATCAAGTAGCTGGGGTGTATGAGGTTACATTAACAGTAACCGATAACAACAATGCAAGTGATTCAGAAGTATTTCAATATATTTCAGCATATAATCCAACGCCACAGGGACTATTTACAGGAGTAAGAATGTTTAATTCTCCACTTGGAGCTGTTCCTAATCAACCCACTCTAACTGGACAAGTGAAATTTGGTGTTACAACAAAATATGACAACCAAAATCTGCCAACAGGAAAAGTGAGTATGAACTTTAGCGCAGCAAATATTGAGTTTGAAGCAAGCACAATTACTGTTCTTGTCACATCAAACGGTAAAGCGACACTTCGAGGAACAGGAACAATTAATGAAACAGGAAATTATACCTTCCTTATCACTGGACTTGATTCATCAACAGACAAGATTCGTTTCCAAATCAAAGATGATACTGCTGTGATTTACGATTCTCAACCAGGGGCAGCAGATACTATTGATCCCACAACTTCTATTACCGCAGGGCAAATCATCGTCCAATAAATAAATATTACGAACAATTTGAAAAAGAATCCGCAAATAACAACAGCGGGTGGTTTTAAATACTAATGCCAAAAGGCTCTTCTACCGGTAAAAACCATAGGAATTCCTGCTTCATTTGCTACTTCAATTGAATCATTATCGCGTTTAGATCCTCCTTGCTGAAGAATAGCGCCAACCCCAGCGTCCCTAGCGAGTTTTACGCTATCCCCAAAAGGGAAAAAACTGTCACTTATTAAAATACTTCCAATTGCATTTCCTCCCGCCTGTGCAAGGGCGATTTCAACGGAAGCAATGCGAGATGTTTGACCGGTTCCAATTCCCCGAGTCATAGGAATATCTTTATCAACAGCTACAATAGTGTTTGATTTCATTCTTCTTGCCGCGTCCCAGCCAAACCTCATAAGCTCAAGTTGTTTGCGGGTAGGCGCAGATCTAGTTGCGATTTTCCAATCAGCTATATTGGTTTCATCATCATCCCATTCCTGCAAAACAAAACCTCCGTCGATTGGCTTTACTTGAAATCTTTGTGACCTTTCCCTAGGTATTTCTCCAAAAGTATAAATTCCTACATTTTTTCTGATATCAATAAGTTTTTCTAAAACTTCTGGCGGTATAAAAGGTGCAGATATTATATCCATTTGTCCCCGTTGTTCTCTAAATTTTTCAAGAATCCTAACACAATCCATGTCTAAAGGCTTATTAGAAACCACAACTCCTCCATATGCTGAAATTGGATCTGCCTCAACTGCTCTTTTTAATGCCTCTTCCACAGTTTCTCCGAGAGCGATCCCAGAAGGGGTATTATGTTTTATTACAACTACCACGGGGGTGTCTCTGAATATCCTGACTGATTCAATCCCTGCATTTATATCTGTGATATTTGTTGCTGAGCTTTCTCTTCCACCACCAATTCTTTTAAGTTTCCTCATCGGAGAATTTGTGTTTGGTTCAAGGTATAAAGCAGCTGCCAGATGGGGATTTTCTCCATATTTTAGATCTGTAGTTTTTCTTCCAGGAAGAGTTAATTCTTCTGCAAAATCTTCGCCTGTTTCTAGAAATTGTCTGATCTGAGAATCATATAAAGATAAATGTCCAAATGCTTTTGCCGCGAGCTCTCTTTTCAGCTGTGGGTCAATTTCTCCCGCTTTTATTGCTTCCCCAACCCGGTCATAATCTTTTGGATCAACTATTATCACTACGCTTTTATGATTTTTAGCAGCAGATCTTACCATAGTTGGTCCTCCAACATCGATTTGTTCTGTTGCCTCATCATATGTAGTGTTAGGATCTGCAACAGTTTTTTCGAATGGATAAAGATTAGCAACGACTAAATCAATTTGAGGAACCCCGAGTTTTTCTGCTTCTTTAACTTGGGAGGTCTTTGTTCTGTCAAATAAAATACCGCCTTCAATCCGGAAGCTAATTGTCTTCATTCTTCCTTCAAAACTTTCCGGGGTTCCTGTTATTTCCTGGATTGGGATTACTGGAAGGCCGTCATCAGTAAGCGCCTTGGCAGTTCCCCCGGTGGAGATGATCCTGTATCCCGCACGATCAATTATCTTTGCTAAACCCACAACCCCTGTTTTATCAGAAACGCTTATAAGAGCATATCTTTGTGTCTGTTCTGTTTCAGGAAAAGATAAAGTGTCGGAGCCGGGTGATATTGTTTGAGAAAAAGCTTCAACTGCCATAAAACTAACCCGTTTATATAAAAGTTTTACTACTATGTCAACAAGATTTACGTAATTCCTATTATCGTCTCGGGAATTTGACGGAGCAAAGAAAAAAGGCTGGTTTTAGCCCTTCTTAATTATTGTAATTTAATACCCCTTAAATAGAAAATAATTCAGTTCGGTATCCGGTACAGTGGTACAGTCTACGGTACTGAATAGACAGATTTATTTTTGTAACTTGCTAAAATAAATCTTCAGGTTGTATAATCACTCCTCACTAAAAATATGGGAAGAAAAGAAACGATTGGTGTTGGATTAATTGGTGCAGGTACAGTTGGAGGCGGCGTCATTAGAGAATTAAATGAGCATGGTGAAGATCAAGGATTAAGGCTTGAGGCAGTGCTTATAGATGATCCTACAAAAGATCGAGAATTTCCAGCAGATTATAATTATACAACAGATAAGGAGGAAATTTTTAATAAGCCAGACGTAGATATTGTAATTGAGTTAACTGGCGTTAGATCCGCAGCTTCTGAGTATGCAGATAGAGCGTTTGCATCTGAGAAAGATTTTATTACCGCAAACAAAGAATTAATGGCATACGAGGCTAAAACCAAGTTTGCCTCAGCAAGAAAAATGGGACGGAATATGGGATTTGAAGCAACAGTGGGTGGAAAAATTCCAATCATGGCAGCATTAAGATACTTCGACGGAGAGGATATATTAAGCATAGACGGAATTCCCAATGGCAGCACAAATTATGTCTTCACAAGAATGTTTGAAGATGGACTGACGTATGATGAAGCACTCCAGCTAGCTGAGGATAGAAAATTAGTAGAGCCAAATCCGGATAGAGATGTGCAAGGCTTAGATGCAAGAGATAAAATTATATTTTTAGCATCACTTGCATGGAATACTCAGTTTAACCCTGAAGAAATTACTCCGCAGGGAATAACAGGCGTAACCTTAGATGATATGGATATTGCTAGCTGGATAGGGACTATGCGTAGGAGAAAGAATAGAAAAAGAGGTCCTGGATATTCAATTAAGCCAATGGTGGTTGCTAGAAAACAAGATAACGAAGAAATTGAGGTTTGGGTAAGTCCTGCACTGGTTAGTAATGATAATCCTCTCTCAAAAGTAAAAAATGAACAGAACAGTTTAAGAATAAATACCCGCAATGGAACACCTATTACAATAGAAGGTCCAGGGGCAGGTAGAGAAGCAACAACAAGTGCTGTAATGGCTGATCTAAGACGACTTGCTGATTACAGAAGAAGAGGAATAATTGAACCATTACCTACATTAGATGGTGGGTATAGATTACTAGATCCTAATAAATCCAAAGGGAAATGGTATCTTAGATTTAGCTTGAAAGACGTAACAGGGAGTATTAGAAGATTTGGAGAAGTCTTAGAGCGACATGATTTGAGCATTCAACATTCAATTCAAGATGAGGATCCTCAGTCGGAGGATTATAAATCAGACTTTGTTACATTTCATCCAGCCACTCGAGAACAGGTAATTTTTGCCTCAGAAGAACTAGATGAAACAGGTAGAGTTACAGGCCCTCGGATTGTTCTACCGATAGTTAATTAATTTTTTTACTATGAATGAACCTTTAAGACCTCCTTTTCAGATTACTCATGAGCATGTTTTAAAATTAGACGAAAAACCTGTTTCTACATATGGAGCTGATAGTTATACATATGGAACAGATAGACCTTTGCCTGAGTTAAATCTTATTGAATTCGATTTTTTTGCCCATCTTTGGGAACTTGTTGATAGGTATCCAAATAGAAGAATAGAGGTTTTGGATGGCGGATGCGGTATTGGAAGAGCGCTTGTACAATTTAAAAAGGTGGAAGAATCGAATCAAAACATGCGTATGAAGGACTTGGTAACAGAATAAGAACAACCGGTATTACACTCCATCCCAAACACGCAGAACAAGCAGCGCTATATGATGAAAGGTTCAGGGTGGATGAGATGATAGTTGGTCCAATAGAGACACATATATTTGACAGACAATTCGATTTTATACTTGATAGTAACGGAGCAGCTTACTATTTTCCGGAGCAGGTGATACCAAAATACGGACAGATATTAAAACCCGGAAGATTTGCGTTTGTAAGACTTCTCGCAGGCGCAATGAGAGAAGGACGACCCGAAGAATTATTCGGCGAAGCAGGTTTTATTATTGAGAAACAGGAGGGTAACCCCAAAGCCGAAATGGATTTTCTGGTAAGAAGAGCTAATTTGTAATTTGTTCTCGCTAATTTTATACTTGTATTAATGCCCAGCATTTTACTTTCCTTACCAGTTCTATTTATAAAATTTTGGTATATTGAAACCCCAATTAGACTATTCAAGTTATTTGCTGACATTAACCATTCTGTAATTCAAATATTATCACTCCCGCTTCTTATTAGAACCTTCTTTAAGCCCATTAAAAATGAATACAGAAAAGGGCTGGTTGCATTTTCAATCGGAATGGGAATAGTTGTAAAAACAGCCCTTATCTTTGTTGACCTTATAATTTTTGGATTTATTATTTTCCTTGAGTTTTTGGTTTTTATACTATTTATCTGGTGGCCTTTTATAACAATTACAATTTTATTCCTTTAAGATTATGAGAGATGTAAAAATAAGAATAATGCTTTTTTACCATTCAATTCCGGTATTTATAGTTAGAGTGGCAGTTATAAATGTTCTGATACTTTTGAGCCTTTTCATGTATATATCAGGGAATAGTCCGAACTTTTTTCTTTTTTTACTCTCAGTTTTTATAATTATTGAAGTATTCGTTAAATTTTCACTTGAAGTTGTACGACCATCTGCTTCATTAAACGATAATCCCCAGGACATTTTTGATGCATTTACAAAAGAAGCACTCATTGCAGTTTTTAAAAAAGACAACACACCCGCCTTTTTAACAGCAGTCAATAAATTAAAACAGACAAAGTTTCTTTTAGATAAAGCAGTAATCTCAGAGAATGAAATTGTTTCACTTGACGTGCCGACAAAAGAACTTACAGATAAAGCTGCAGAAATCGCAAAAAAACTCAAAGGAAAATATATCACATCAACTGATCTTTTAACTTCCTATTTAGTTTTGACCGAAGCCACAACCAAGCTCCTTTTTAATAAAAAATTAAAAGAGGAAGACATTATAAACATTGACCACTGGGCAAGAATAATATTTGAAGAGGAGGAACCCAGGCAGTTTAAGCCGCGGTACGCTGGGGTTGGAATTGGAGAGCTTTTGGTTTGGGGCTGGACGCCTGAAACCATGAAATATACAAGAGATCATACCTATTCAAATATTAAAAGGAAAACCATGGTGGATGGCAGAGAAACGGAGTACAAAACACTCATAGATGCAATGCAGAAAGAGACTAACAATAATGTGCTTCTTGTTGGAGACATCGGAACTGGAAAATCAAATCTTGTTGAGAATTTTATTTACCAAAGTTATGAAGGCCAGCTTCCTAAAAAACTTAATCACAAAAGATTTCTTGAGCTTATGATTGGTCCTCTTGTTGCAGGAGCAGGTAACAGATCTGAGCTTGAGACAAGGCTTCAGGCTGTAATTGAGGAAGTAAAACATTCTGTAAATGTAGTTTTATATATACCTGAATTTCAAAATTTATTGGGAGGCGCATCATTCAATATTGATCTTTCGGGAGCAATGCTTCCGTATCTTAAGGACGGAAAAATGCCGATAATTGCAACTATGACAAAAGGGGAGTATAAAAAATATTTTGAAAATAACGCGCTTCGTGAAGTATTTGAAATAATCGTACTTGATGAACCGGGACTCTCGGATGCTCTTAGAATGCTTTTTGAAAAAACTGAGGAAATTGAGAATGAGAACGGTGTTATCCTTTCATATAAGGCTGTAGTTTCCGCTGCAAAATTTGCCAAGAAATACAAAATGGACGGTGTTCTTCCGGGAATTGCAGTTGATCTTCTTATGGACAGCGCAAACTCTGCCTACACATCGAAAGGAAGAGATTCAACAGTCTTAGAAGATGATGTTCTCTCAAAAATTGAGGTGACGAGCAAAATCCCGATGGGTGCTCCGAAAGAAAAAGAAAAGAACCTACTTCTAAATTTAGAAAGTGAAATGCATAAATTCGTGATAGGACAGGATGAGGCAATAAAATCAATTTCTGAGGCGATGAGGCGAATAAGAGCAGGAATTACCCGCGAAAAACCTATTTCATTTTTATTTCTTGGTCCAACAGGGGTCGGTAAAACAGAGACTGCCAAGACTCTTGCCAGACTATACTTCGGCGGAGAAGCAAATATTGTAAGACTTGATATGAGTGAATATGGAACTGAGGACGGACTCACACGTCTTATTGAATCGGGAAGCGGCAAGTTTTTGGACCAGATTCACGCCCATCCTTTTTCTTTAGTTCTTCTTGATGAGTTTGAAAAAGCGGATTCCAAAATTTTAAATCTTTTTCTCCAAGTTCTTGATGACGGAAGAATGACTGACAGCGCTGGCAAAACCTTTTCTTTCTCAAACGCGATTATTATTGCAACTTCAAACGCCGGGTCTGAGTTTATCAGGGAAAGTTTAGTAAAAGATAATTCATTGAACACAACACTTAATAATAAAGCACTTCTTGAATATATTCAGGAACAAGGAATATTCAGGCCTGAGCTTTTGAATAGGTTTGACGAGGTCGTTATGTTTAAGCCTCTTATGCAGGCAGAAATAAGCCAAATTACTGGCATTATGCTTAAGGATCTTTCGGCAAAACTGTCAGAACAGGATATATACTTATCTTTTGATCAGACTGCTTTGGATATGATTTCAAAAAATGGTTATAACGAAGAGTTCGGCGCCAGGCCTCTGAGGAGATTTATTCAGGATAATGTAGATGATGTTCTTGCCAAAAAGATATTATCAGGCGAAATGGTAAGGGGAGATAAAATTGTTATATCCGCAGATCAAAGTTCAAATCTTCAGATTACCAAACAGGCGTAAGTTTTATATTTAACACAGTTATACTAGTATACCTGCAACGGTCCCGTAGACTAGTCTACTGATACAGAATTGAATTACTAAACAAAAATTGAAAAGTCAAACGAAATAATTCCACTTTGCCTTGAAGCTAGCCTCATTTTCTGGTATACTTCATAAACAAGATTTAAGATTTTATGTTTAATCTTTAATCTTTTTATTATGCCGGCAATTCAAAGGAGCGAATTTGCACTCGCTTTAAATCAGGTAGCAAATGAGAGGGGAATAGACCCCAAAATAGTCTTAGAGACAGTTGAAAATGCAATTGTTGCAGCTTATCGAAAAGACCATCCAGACGTCGAACTTGAAGAATATTCTGCGACGCTAGACCCGAATTCGGGGGAGGCGAGGATATTTCATAAGGGTGAGGATGTTACGCCACCTGGTTTTGGAAGAATTGCAGCCCAAACTGCAAAACAAGTGATACTTCAGAAAATCCGTGAAAAAGAAAAAGAAGCCATAATCACAGATTATAAAGTCAGAATTGGAACAATTGTAAACGGCATGATATTGCGATTTGCAGGCCCAAATATCATAGTTGATATTGGAAAAGCAGAAGGAATTATGCCTCCACAAGAGCAGATTGCAAATGAAAAGTACTTCCTAAACCAGAAACTTGCAGTATATCTTAAAGAAATTCACGAAGGGCCAAGAGGCGAAGAGGTTGTTGTTTCACGAGCCGACAATGGTTTACTTGAGGGTCTTCTGAGACGTGAAGTTCCTGAGGTTGCCCAGGGATCGGTTGAGATAAAGCAAATAGAAAGAGAAGCTGGAAACAGGGCAAAAATTGCTGTTGCATCAACTCAATCAGGAATTGATCCAGTAGGATCATGCGTCGGACAAAAAGGAGTTAGAGTGCAGGCAATTATAAATGAATTCAATGGAATTGAAAAAATAGACATAATCCAATGGCAGGAAGATCCAAAGGAATTTATAACCCAAGCTCTCTCCCCTGCTAAAAATCTGGTTGTTGATATAGATGAAAAAGAAAAAACAGCACACATAAGAGTTCCCCAAGAAGAACTTTCTCTTGCAATTGGAAAAGATGGCCAGAATGTAAGGCTCGCATCAAAATTATCAGGATACAGAATTGAGATTGAAGGAGATGAAACTCTAGTTTCAGAAAGAGCACAAAAAGAGGCAAAACAAAAGGAGCTGGAAGCAGTGGAAGAAAAAGCATCTGAAAAAAAAGAAAAGGCTGAAGCAGTAGAAAAACCCGCAGAAAAGCCTAAGGCTGAACCAGAGGCAGTTTCAACAGAAAGTGCTGAAGTGACAAAAGCAGAAAAACAGCCACCTGAAGTAGTCGAGGAAGTATCTGAAAATCAACCAATGGAGTCTGAAAATCCTGACACAGACGCAAAAAATGAATAAATCCGAAATACGAAGCACGAAATACGAAACCTATGTTTAGAAAATTTGAACATTTGAATTTTGATATTGTTTCGAGCTTCGATATTCGAGTTTCGAAATTTAATTTATGGATACCAAAGACACAAATATTCAAAAGTTCCCTCCCGTTGTAGCCGTACTTGGTCACGTTGATCATGGCAAAACCACGCTTCTTGATGTGATTCGAAAAACCTCTATATCTGAGAGGGAGAGCGGAGGAATAACTCAGCGAATCGGCGCATCAAGCGTTGAAATCGATCACGAGGGTAAAAAAAGATGGATTACTTTTATTGATACACCGGGACATCAGGCGTTTGTAAAGATGAGAAGCCGCGGCGCACTGGCTTCGGACGTTGGGCTTTTGATAGTATCCGCTGACGACTCTGTTATGCCACAGACCAAGGAAAGCATAGCACTTCTTAAAGCGTCAAAAATACCATACATTGTTGTTATTACAAAAATCGATTCCCCTGGGAAAAATCCTGAAAAAGTTAAAAAGGATCTTGCAAAAGAAAAAGTTATGGTTGAAGGGTACGGCGGAAACGTTCCAGTGATTGAGGTTTCTGCAAAGCAGAATACGAACATTAAAGAGTTATTGGATTTAATTTTGTTGGTTTATGATCTTCACCCAAAAGAGCCTCAGCCTTCCCCCCTCTCCCCTTTTGAGGCAGTTGTTATTGAATCAAAACAAGATCCAAAAGCAGGCGCAAAAGCAACAATTGTTGTTAAAAACGGAACAATTAATGTCAGGGATGAGGTTTGGGCAAATGACATTACCTGCAAAGTAAGAAATCTTTTGTCTGATATTGGTAAACCGGTAACCCAAGCAACTGTGGGTGACGCAGTTGAAATATTAGGATTTGAAAAAACTCCTGATGTCGGGTCAGTTATAACAAAAGAAAAACTAGGAAGTAAAAGTGAAATAAAAAAAGAAGAGTCACAAAATGCAAAAAATAAAGACAGTATTATTTCCCTTATTCTTGTTGCAGACTATGTTGGTTCACTTGAAGCAATTCTTGCATCAGTACCGCCGAAAGCAGACGTAATCCTAAAAAAAACAGGAGAGGTCACAGAATCTGATATTTTGCTTGCAAAATCAACAGGGGCACTAATTCTTTCATTTAATACCAAAATCAAGCCGGATATAGCGAGTTTTGCTTCAAACGAGAAAGTGCCTCTTAAAAACTACACTGTTATATATGAGATGCTTGATGAGTTAAATGATGTAGTTGAAGGGAAAGAACTTTCATTCAAAGAACAGGTATTCGGAATTGCCAAAGTTCAGGCCAGCTTCCCTTTCAATAAATCCAAAGTCATGGGCATTAAGATTCTTGAGGGAAGAGTTGCAAAAGGAGACAGGGTAAGAGTTGAAAGGGAGGACAAGGTAATAGGTGAAGCGCGAATTGTTTCAGTCAGACAAGGAAAAGATCCTATATCAAAAGTTGATGAGGGGCAGGAAGCTGGAATAATACTGGGTCCTGAGCTTGACTTTGATATAGGCGATATGGTAATATGCCATAGCTAAATTTAAGCCTATAGAATGCAAATTAAAAATAATAAATAATATCTAAAATCTTTTAGATATAACTTTAATTTTTTATTTTGAGCTTAAGCGATTAATATGGATAATCAAAGACTTAGGGAAGTTTTCG